>Ga0065711_1005830_pt1 | contig 23981 bp, 38 predicted proteins | sample Hoacrofraction12_FD_59098 | JGI IMG/M metagenome (GOLD analysis project Ga0065711, IMG submission 59098) | Hoatzin crop microbial communities from Cojedes, Venezuela - Epithelial fraction 12 v2 (version 2) | ecosystem: Host-associated > Birds > Digestive system > Esophagus > Crop | place... | reverse complement strand
CTTCCCTGCAGGGCGGGGGGAGGCCGGGGGGAGCCGGACTGGAGGAAAGGTTTGCCTGGAGCCGGGGATGGCTGCGTCTGCTGAGCGGGGAGGGGAGCGCTGGAGAAGGGATTGTCAGCCCCCCCTCGCCGGGGCAGCGAGGAGGAACGGCCGCTGGCTCACTCGTGCCACGAATGCGTCAGGTCTCCCGAGGGATGGACCTGACTTTGCAGGCACCCTGCCGCTGGGCACCCCGGGGGTCCCACCTGCCCCGAGCAGCGGTGACGGCAGCCCAAGTGCAGACGCCAGAAGATCCCAGCTCCTTTCTGTCCGGCTCCGAGCCGATTTTCCTACGGCAGGACACGGCTGGAGCCTGAGCAGGTCAGAAGTGACTTCTCCCTGCGCTGCCTGAGCCCAGTCCCCAGCCCAGGGGAGGGGGATGCTCAACACCCTTTGGGTAGGACCAATGCATCCCGCCATGCCACGGGCAAGAGCAACCCTCAGGCAGGCCCCAGCATATTGTGGGCCCAGTGCTGGAGCACAGGTCACATCTCCAGGGTTCAGACGTCCCTGTGGAGTCAGCAGTGTGATCCTAAGTCCTGGAGATGCAGGCTTTCCCCATCGTGCTCAGTTAAATCCCCAATGAGGTGGCAGAGAGGTGATCTGTGGCTTCTTCCACTTTCATGGCGGGAAATGTCCCCTGCGGGACTGCAAGAGGGGACAACCCCACATGCCCCAGGGCCACCATGGTACCAGGTGAGCTGCTGTCTGCCTCAGGACCCACAGTAACGACTCCTTCCATTGATAATATCCTCTCATCCTTTACTTTCTCTCTGGACTGTGCCCGGTTCATCAGGGTGTGTGTGCCCCTTTCCCTTGCAAATGTCCTACGGGGCTCCAGCCTGCCCCAGATCTGTCCCCAGCTGCTTTGTTCAGGTTTAGGGCTGAGCAGGTAGCCCTGGGGACGTGGAGGATAACAACAGGGCTGGGACTGAGAGGACCCAGCCTGCCTGATGTAAGAGCAAATCTCCCTGACTTCTAATGGCAGTCATGCTCCTACACCCCTCCAAGCACTTCTGAAAATTTTCTCTGAAAGGAAACGGATCCTGAGCATAAAGAAACTTTCCTGCAGAATCCAGCAGGATGAAGTGGCTCAGCATTTGCACAGTGGGTCTTTCAGAGCTAACATTTACCCAGATCTCCCAGCGGGAAAGGAGGAAGAAGCAAACTATATAACCCAACAAACATCTTTTTTCGCACACTCACAGCTTCCTCAGGAAAAAAAAAAGTCTTTGCAATTCACCCATCCAGGTCTTACCTGCCTTGGACTTACCCATTGCTTCTCCCTCTGCCAGGATGCTGGCAGGGAACGCCGAGCCCGGAGCTGGCCAGGCTGGTGGCACAGTCCCAGCCTCACCTACTCTCACCCTACTCGGGGCGGGGATGCTTTGTTTGCCTTTCGTGCCTGCGGGATCTGAATGACTCCTTCAGCTTTTTCCCTCGGGATCCACCTCAAGAGAAGTGTCCCACGGCCATCGCCACGGCATAGGGAGGGAGAGGCTGGTGTCACCTTGTTACAGCTGCCCCAGCCTTGTGTCGCCAGCATGGACTGAGCCCTGGACAACCACCCAGCCTTCCCTGGGTGGACTTCAAGGCCCTGTCTTCTTGTCCCCAGGGCAGTTTTTATCAGCAAAGACATCCAGGGCTGATGCTACCCTGAAACACCCGTGTTGATACTGCTGCTGTGGGATGCTCTGTGTCTGGAGCTCCCTTTTCTGGTTTGACTGGTGCTGCTTTAGTAGCACCATCAGCTCTCCATTGCCTGGGACCGCTCGGGAGTAGACACCCCATCCTGGGCATCTGGGGTGTTCCAGCATCTCAGTACAGAGCTGGCTCAAGTCAGGGATCACTGGAGCTGGGAAGAGACTCACCTCATGGAACAGCACCCACCAGAGGCAGCAGGAGCCAGAGGGGTGTTCCTGTGAGGAGCAGTGCAGTCCAGGGAACCCAGAAAACCCAGGAGAGCTCAAGTGGCAGACAGCAGTGTTGCACTGCTGTCCCCTTGCCCTGACCCCCAAGAGCCTGGCATTAGGCACCACACGTGGGGCTTGCAAGCATTTTCTAGCAAGTTTTGCCTGCTCCCACCCCACCTCTGAGCCATCCCTGGGACATCAAGTAAACCTTTCCCTTCCCATGGGCTGAAGCACAGGCGCAACGGAGTGGTAGGGCTGCAGGAAAGCAAACATGCATCTCTGCACCGCGACGCCGCGCCCGACAGGCACTGGCACTGCCCACACCGCCTGCCGTCGGTGGGAAAAGAGAGGGCAGCACAGCGGCTGGGGGAACACCCTTGCCCACCCTGCCCAGGCAGCCCACCCGCATCCCGGCGGGAGCCGCTCGGCAAGAGGCGAGAAGGTGGCGGATGGCAAGATGGGACCGTGCCCAGATCGGCTGCGCGAGACACGAGGAAGGCGGCAGCGGCAGCGGCGCGTTGGTTAGTCACCGCCGGGAAGCGTGCCACGCCGGAGGCTGCTGGCAGGCCGGCGGCGTTTTCGGCCACCTGGTCTGCGTGGCCTTATTTTGATGATGATTTCAAAATTTCTCCGAGGAGGGGTGCAGCCGGGCGGTGGGGGCTGGTGGGAAGCGTCGAGGAAGGAACAGGAAGAAACTGTGGAGGCTTGTTGGGGACAGTCCCCAAGGTCCCCTGTCACCTGCCAGGGGTGCAGCACGTGGCCAGGAGTTTTGGACTGAAGGTCCCAAAACTGTTGGGGACGTGGTACCAACCAGCCCTTCTCCTGGCACGGAGGGACCCCGCAGGGCTCGCCCGTCCCTGCCCAAATGACGGCTGGAGGGAGGCGGGGAGGACGCAGGACGCGGGGACGCAGCAGATGCATTTCGTCACCTGGCCAAGGGGCGTGTGTGTGTGTTGGGGGAAGGGGTGGCTGGGCGTGTGGGCACATTTATTGCCTCTTCCCGCCAGCGCCGGCTCCCTGTGCACACACAGGCAGCAGGGACCCAAGGGCACAGCCCACGGCTCGCTGGACTTTTACCCTGCTGTGCAAACAGGCAGGCGCCAGATTAGGGTATCAGTTGGAATTTCATCCTGTCAACGGCACCCGCAGCCTCTCTGGGCGAGCGGCGGAGCATCTTCCCTCCAGCCCGGCCCCCCGCCCACCCACGGGCACCCCAACGCAGCAAGTGAATTTGGGAGATGCACGTTTCATCCCCCCCTAGGACACTGTTCCCCTTCCAGCTTCCCCCTTGAGCAAGACCCTGCAGGCGATGGTGATGCCCGGGGCTGCCCACCACCCCGTCCCTGCCAGGGCAGGATCCCACCGGCTGGTCCCTACGTGGCAATGACAAAATTGGATGTCAGAGGCAGGTGAAGCCCAGCGAGGGAGGAGGATGCACGCAGAGGAGCCAGCCCCACCATGGGGTCCACATTGGAGTCTCCACACAGAAGTGGACCCCAGTTTCCCCAGTTCATCCCAGCTCTCTGGGCAGGTGGCCCACCCAGTCCCATCCCTTTCCCATACAGCACCAGCTCCGTTGCCTTTGCCTCCCCTGGCCTGTTTTAGCTCCTGATCCCCACGTTCCCTTGCAGGGGTGCAGGGAGACAGGGCTCCCACGCAGTGGGCAGCCCAGGCGCCGTGCCGGTGAGCACGGGATCACCAGGGTGCAGCAGTAGGTGCAGCCGCTGTTGCAAGATCAGGAAAAAATCCTTTGCTCTGTCCCTGTCTCTGCAATGCCACCTCATCCTGCCCATCCTGCCCCCATCTCCTCCACCCACGAGGACTTTATCCTGCATCAGGTGTCCCTCCACAGCCACCTGCCCTGCCCTGGCACCGCAGCACGCTGCCTCTATCCAGGCAACAGCTGGCACATTTGGGGGCTGGAGGAGCCGCTTTGGGCAGGGATTTGAGGGCAGCCCCTTGCTCGGTGCCCTGCAGGACCGGGGGCACGTGGCTGGGATGGAGAGAGGAGAGTGTCGGGCACCGATGCCAGCTGTCCCAGGCACTATCTCACATCCTCGTTCTCTGTTTGCTCTTCTTGGACAAGGAGGATATTCAGCCCGTCAACAGCCATAAAACAAGATTAGAGGCCAGGAGGCGCCAATGGGAGGTGGCCACGTCTGTGGGCAGCTGGCCTTGTTCTTTGGCCTCCACCAGCCCAAACCCAGCCTCACCCTTTCCCCGGCTGCCCCCGGGCCTGTGAGTTTGCAGCCATCGGGTCACCCGGCATGGCCAGCCTTCTCGGTGCCAAAGCGATGGGACGTGGCCCTGCCACACCATGGTGCGGGCCATGCCACCCCCAGCAATGCCCCTGCGGGACGGGCACACCGCAAGCTACACGGGCAAGGCTGCTGCGTCGAGACATCCATCTGCACCGTTCCTGGTGGGGCTGGATGGGACCCCTCGCGAGGGGGCATCAGTGCCGATGCGACCCCGGAGCTGGCATCCCTCCCCTGCCGCAGCACTGTGGGCTGGGAGGAGACAGCAACAAACCCGTGGCACGCGGGATTCCTGCTCACTTTTATTTTCACCGATGCCTAAAAAATGTGAAGGAAAACCAGTTCTGCCTTATATACATGAAAACTGAGCCAAAGCCCCGAGCCAATGCAAACATTCCTCCTTGCCACTGAGCGCAGCTGTCAGTGGTGGCCAAGGAAGTCGTCAGTGGCCCCCATGGGAGGGAGACCCAAATCCTACAAGAGCTGTAGCAGGGCAGCGGGTGCAATGGGATGGCAGTGACCAGCTTGTAAAAGCCACGGCTTGCCTGGGCACCTTGTTTTCTCGGCCATGAGGAGCTGGGAGCGGTGCAAGGCTGGCGGCGAACAGGGCATGTTGGGTGCTCTGCAGGCAGCGGGGGACATGTCTGCTCCTCCACTTTCCTGGAGCTTGGAGAGACGATGCTGGGAAAGGCCATGCAAGCTGCCATGCAAGGATTGCACTCCCTCATCCCTGTCTTGGTCCTGGGAAGCCGCAGTCCAGGAGCACCCAGAACAGCCCTGAGCAGGAACCGTGGACCCTTCTGTGTCCCAGCTGTGCCCAGCTGGCCTTCAGGGCACCTGAAACTGGGCTGTAAGTTAACCTGGGCCAATACAATGGTCGGGACTCTGCAGAGTGAAGGGACATTTCAGCTGCAGCTCAGCAGCAAAGAGGATTATCAGTTACCGGTCTAGGGCACACAGTGGGCAAGAAGTGGTACAGTGCAAGGAGGAGGGGGGAGACAGGGAGAAAAAAGCCTGAAGTCCTCTGGGTTTTGAACAAAGTAGAAAAAAAACACTTCTTTGTCTTTCTGGAAACCACCTCTCCATTACCTCACACCAGGGCACGTGCCAGCGCTTCTCCTCCCTGCGATGGCCCCTGCCCACCTCAGCAGCAGCTCCTGGTGCCAGCGGTGGCTGCGCTCCCTTGGAGCAGCTCCCCAAAGCTCTCCCAGTATCGGCATTTCTGGACGGCCTGGGACTAGTTCTTGCACCCTGTCCCGGTGGCAAACCTTCTTGTTCTCCTCTCCAGGGAAAGTGGTCTCAGGACTCAGCAGGGTGGTCTACCTCCAGTGTGCTTGTGCCTGGCTCCCTCCTCTCCTCTCCTCTCCTCTCCTCTCCCTGTGCTCCCCGTGGAAGATGGCCACAGTGTCGCCTTGCCATGGCACCAGGGCTGCCGGACACGTTTCCGCTGGCTCTTCGTGGCTGCAGGGGCAGAGCTGGGGGCGCAGGAGTGGGTGCTGCCAGGGTTGCTGGGGGACATGGGTGGGGGTGTGCTCCAGCTCACCACCATCTCTGTGGTTTGAAGGAGTCCCCCCTCGCGTCCCATGGCCAAGGGTCCTGCGTGGCTCCCGCAGTCCAACTCGCTCCGCCTTCGGCACCCCCCTTCCCGGCACGGCAGATCCAGGAGACCAGCTCAGCGGATATTTATTTTGCCTTGAGTCCAGCCAGGTCTTTTTTCTGGTTCAGTCTTGTTCAATCTGCCCCAAAAGCACCAGGCAGCTGGATTGCCAGGAGGACTGAAGGAAGCATCCTACCAGCTCCACCTGAAGCACCATAGGAAAGCCATTGTCCACCACCACCCTCTTCTTTCTGCTGACATTAGGACCTTGCTTTGGGCTAAAATACCAGAGAACAGACCGGTGCATGTTTCCTACAAGAGAGCAACACTACCTGACCTATGGTTTTTACATAGGAGAGAGCCGACCAGCCCCTTGGGAAGGTTCTGGTGCCACCTCACCCAGCCTTGCTGGCCACCCCGTTGGTTCAGCTGGGGACCATCGTGTCTTTGGGAAGGGGCTGCCACTCTTCAGAGCACGCGGACCGGCTGGGCTCTGCTGCATAGTGCTTATCTCTTGGTGTCTATAGCTGGTGAAGGGGGTTAAGGCATGAATTCCTCCTTGATCGTTAGCGGAGACGAGGAAATGAGGTTTGGGGCGCTGCTGCTGCAGAGGCCTCCGATGGGTCCCGGTGTGCCGACAGCGGGTGGGGTTGGTGTGGTGGTGCTGGTGGGCTGGCTTTGCTGCTGCATCTTCTTTTTGTTCACCTTCCTCTCTTTTGCCCTCCGATTCTGAAACCAGATTTTCACCTGCAGAAAGACAAAGATGATGATGCAGAGATGGGGATGAATGCAGCCAAGCATGATGACCCTCAAGGTCCCCCTGGGGCAAAGGGAGCATCCCAGAGTTTGGAAGAGAAGACAGAGATGTAGAGCAAGGCGGAACCACCACTGCCTGCTTGGGCTGCAGCCCTTCCCCTCCCCAGCCCCATCTCCACCCGGGACATGGTTTTGCTGGGGCACCACAACACTGACCTGCCGTTCGGTGAGCCCGAGGGCAGCGGCCAGCTCGGCTTTGCGGCGGATGGTGATGTAGCGGCTGTAGTGAAACTCCTTCTCCAGCTCCAGGCGCTGGTGGTCCGTGTACACCACCCGGTACTTGTCTTTCGTCCTGGTCTTGCCTGGCAGAGAGAGAAGAGGGGGAGTGAGCTGAGAGGGGATGGAAAGGAGGGGTAGGATCATCACTGAGGGCATGGAGGAGCTGCACAGCCACCAGTGGAGACATGGTAACATCCCAGGGATTAGTGGAAAAGAGAGTTGTGAGGGTCCTACTGGATTTAGGGCCCATCCTGGGTAGCACCAGGGTGTTTCTCCGTCTTGAGAAGCACCTAGGCATTGGGGAAATTGCTTGGTAGAAAGCGCAGGAGAGATTCAGAGGCATCCTGAGAAGATGGACCACAAATCCCAGGTGCCATGACACACTGTCCCCAAGAGGAGCAGAGCTGTAAGCCCTGTGGTGGGCTGAGGACAAGCTGCCTGCAAAAATACAGCCTGGGAGGGCTGAGGGAAGAAGCCCAGCTCTTTGCCTAGAGTGGACTCAACCCTAATCAGACATCAGAGAATCTCCATACAGCAAAACCCCAACCCCCAGGCTGCAAATCTGTTTCTCAACCAACTCAATTTTATTTTTAAGGCTGTGTCCCCCCTGCTTCCCAACTGCAAGGAGAAGGGCTTTCCTAAGCCACTTCTTCTGCTGAAAGATGAATGTAAAAGCGTGTCAAAGGCAGGACAACCCATGGCCACGGCACGCTGCAAGTGGGAGAGGGGCTCCCTCAGGGTAATTTCCCTTGCTGTATCCAATGGGATGCCAGAAGGCAGCTGGCTTTCTACTAAATAAGCAAGAGGACAGCAAAGGTCCAGCTCCTGCCATCAAGCAAACCACGTGTGGAAGCACATGAGTGTGTGCCCATGCGTGGGTGCACATGGGGGTCGGGGTGGGCATGGGAGGCATCTCGCCCCGCTGGTACTTGACTCCAGTGCTCCCAGGCACAAAAGCAGCAGCCCCGTAACTCAAGTTAGCACACAATTTCCATAACTGTGTCACTCTCTGTGTCCTCCTGCCATTGCTCCTGGAAGTAGGTGCTGGCATGGGCTCAGGACAACGTGAGTGGGTTGATGGCCGAGGGTCCCAGCATGGTCCCCAAGCAACACCGAAGGGAGGACGGTAGGAGAACAGCAAGGCTGCAATATGGTCAGGAATAGCAACCAAATCTTCCAGCACCAGGGCTGGGCTTTAGCCACTAGCTGTGTTTGAGGGATGCGATGAATCCAGTCATTGCTTTAGAGAGCGGGGAGCCCAGCTCACCCCAGGCTTGTTTGGAAGCGAACACCTAATCCCTTGTCACCACCACCGAGAACAAACCAGCCTCTGGCCACACAGGGTGACTCTGCAGGTAAAAGCAGGGTAAAAAAAGGTAATTTGATTGAGCAAGATGTGTACAGGAGATGTCTGCACACACGCGGCTGAAACTCAGCGATGCAGTACGCGAGGGGTCTACGGCAGCATTGCAGGGTGCTATTAGAATCATAGAATCATAGAATGGTTTGGGTTGGAAGGGACCTTAAAGGTCATCTGGTTCCAACCCCCCTGCCATGAGCAGGGACATCTTCCACCAGACCAAGTTGCTCAGAGCTCCGTCCAACCTGGCCTTGAACACTGCCAGGGAGGGGGCAGCCACAGCTTCTCTGGGCAGCCTGGGCCAGAGCCTCACCACCCTCATGGCGAGGAATTGCTTCCCAATATCTAATCTAAATCTGCCCTGTTCATCTCCTCTTCGGCACAGTGCGGGGCTGGAGCGATGCCGGGGGTGCCTGGCCCACATGGGACCCCACGCTCTCCCCTCGCTGTCCCATGGGGCCCCTGCCCATCCCAGGGGGTCACAGCTGCCTCTCGCCGCCCCGCAGCTGAAGGCTTCGTCAGCATCAGAAGGGCTTCTGCATCCCAGCCCAGGAGGGACCTGTGCCGAATTTGCAAGCACAGCGATTCCCAGGGAGTTACAGAATAAACCAGAGGCGCCGGCAGATATTTATGCAGGGTTTAGCAGCTCTGTGAGAAACCGGGCTCCCTCTGTCTGCTTCAGGCTCAGGGACTCCTACAAGTTTTTTTCTTTCTCTTATAAATATATCTTTTTTTTTTTTTTTTCATTTGAAAGCACAAACCTTTCAGAAGAGATAATGACTTAATAATTTTCTTATTTGCAATATTGCTGTTTGAATACCACTGCTCAGAGAAAAAATCATCTGGAAAGCAAAGGAATTGACAGATAAAGTAAAAAAAAAAATTAAAGAATCAAAAAATAAGGCGGTTTGTGAATACCACACATGCCATGAATTTCAGCAAGCGTTATTATTATTTCCTGCTTCAGCTGTAAATAGATCCATCACAGCTTGTTCTTTGTTATTCCCTCTTCACCATTCATCCTTGATGAAGCCTGCGCTTTGCCTCAGGTCTGGCAGACACCCGGCCGTACCGGCGAGCCGCTGCCGTGTGAGCTGGCCACCAGCCTCTCGCTGCTTCACATCAGGTAGCAAAGCCTCAAAGCAGAGGGCTCCCGACCAAGCCAGAGATGGAAAGTTATTCATCTCGACTAATTGCTGGTTTCGGAGATGTCTGCTGAATTCGGGAACGTATCGTGGGTGATTCACGAGGAAAAGGAAAGGACTCGCAAGAAATACTATTGACAATGAATAATTCCACTACCTTGAATATGAATGCTGGGTTACACTTAACTCTCTCCTGGAGACTTTTTATGGCTCTGTGAAAGGAAAGAGGAAATTTGGGAAGAGCCAGCCCGGCTCCTTATGGTGAGCCCTCGTACCCACGGGGAAACCCCAGCACCGCAGCAGGGAGCGCGGCCGAGCAAAGGGATGGAGCCGCTCCCACATTTCCAGGGAAGCCCATCGGAGGTGGCTTGGGCTGTCCCACGGCTGGGATAGCCCGGGGCTGCCGCTGCTGCACTGGGAGGGAGCGAGGATGGAGTGGACGGGGTGCAAAGAGGGTGTTGGTGATGCCTCTTAGTGCAGCTGCTGGCCCCTTCTAGACCTGCTATGCAGTTACAGTTCTGCTTGTCCCTAGAAGATCAGCCAAAGGAACTGCTTGGGCAGCCAAATGGAGCCGTTTGCGGGACTGGTGGGAATGGTTTCAGCTTTGGGATCAAGGCAGGGCCAATGGCTGCGTGGGGAGAGGGTATCGTTACCACTGTTAATGTATAACCCTAATAGCACTCACCTGAGCTGTGATTAGATAAGGGAATAGCTTTAATGTGCTGTTCAAACCCCACAGGACGCACTCCTGAGTGTGCACACACACGCACTCGCACACACACGGGGGGACGGGGTCCCGACCTCCAACCTGGATCCGCTCCCCATGGCAGCCCTGCCCCAGGGACGAGGATGCTGGAGCTCCTGCCCTGGACCGGGTCAGGAGCCTGCCAGGGGAAAGGAAAATCAAACCAGATCCCTGTGCCCACTGTCCCGGGCTCTGCACCCTCGTGGCCATGGCAGAGGCTGCCGGGGAGGGGGTCATTCACCCTCTCTAGCCCTGGCCTGACCAAAGGATGGCTTTCAGTAAGAACGACCCCTAAACACCCTAACAGATAAGCAATATGGGGTGTTTTGAGGCTGTTGAGCCACTTCAGGCATCGCTGGGCAGGGGCTGGTTCAAATCAGGAAGGAAAGAGGCTGCGGGGTGGCAGTGGAACCCTGGGAGGAGGCAGAAAGTAGTGAAGGAGCAAGAGCCGGTGTACATCTTTTGGAGCTTTTCCTCAGTCCCACAGAGCAATGCACCCAGCCCAGTGTGCCCAGCACAGCTAAGAGGGGAATCAGGCGAGCTCCGAACGCGGCATCCCCATCTGTGAGACACAGCCCCCTCCTGCCACTCCACGAGGAGCATGGCTGCCAGCAGCCGGGAGCGTAAACCTCCACGCTTCTCTCAAGGTCTCCGTTTCACAGGTCAACGCGGCTCCAAATTGCAGCGGCTGCAAACCCTGGCTCCGTGGGAAGCCTCTACACAGCCATCAGGGCTCTGATCAGGGCAGCTGGCGGTACGACAGCCCCGACCTGCTCACCGGAGCCGCTGAGATGAGAGCCCACCGCCATGCCGGCTGCCCCGCGCCCCAGCCGCGGAGGTCCCCAGGGCGCAGGGACACAGGCGTGTGTCAGGGTGCTGGCGTGGGGGACAGCGATGCTGCTGCCAGAGCCGGCCGGCCCCGCGGCTGCTCGACGGCTCTGCACGCCCCGCTGCACGGCAGCTCCTCGCATGACTGGCATGAAAAGCCTGGGCAGCGTGCTCCCAGAGCAGCCCTGCGCGGGCTCACCTACCCGGCGATGCTCTGGCCACGCACCGGCTCCGTCTGTACAGGCTCGTCTGTCCGTCCGTCTGTACCGGGTGCGTTTCCACACCATCTGATGGCGTTACAATACTTTACTACCGAAAAACACCAGGTGCGAAAGACCTGTCACCTGCGAGCACCAAGGAAAGAACTTGTCATTAAAATGCTGCAAGAGGGGGTGCAAGATTGTCCCCCCTAGGTGGTTTCTTTCTCTCTGTGATAAAGCTGTTTTATTCTGAATGAGCAGTGTCTACGTGCAAAGAGGATAAAATCCTCGCATCCCAGAAGAACCGGAGCTCTGTCAAGATTTGCCGTTCCTCCCCAGGGGAAAGCATGAAGGAAAACGTCCCCCCACCCTGGCATAGCTTAGGCAATGGATGGAGAAACTGAGGCACAGAAGCAGTTTCAAAGCAGAGCAGAGTCCCAGGGTCGGCGCCATGGGCTCTGATCGCTGGTGGGACTCCCCGGGCAAGTTAACCCCCTGGTGCTCCCGCAGCTGCATGGGGGGAAATCCCCCCCCACTGCAAAGAGAGGGGGGCAGCTGGCAGAGCCCTGCCCCGTGACAGAGACCCCAGGCCCGGGAGAGGGCCAGGGTCGGTTTCTAACGCTCAGGAGACTCCAGGCTGGCTGGAGTCAGGCTCATCTGGCAGCCAGATGTGCTCCAGCTGTGGCCACACAGAGGGGTCGATGCTCCCTCTGCCGAGCAGAGGCGATGGCGGCCGCGCTGCACGGTTGGGACAGATTGCGCCTGGGACAGACAGCTCCGCTCATTTCATAGAATCATAGAATCATTCAGGTTGGAAAAGACCCCTATGCTCATCCAACCATCACCCCACCCCCACCATGCCTGCTAAACCATGTCCTGGAGTGCCCCTTCTACACGTTTTCTGAACCCCTGCACGGATGGTGACTCCAGCACTGCCCTGGGCAGCCTGTTCCAGTGCCTGACCACTCTTTCAGCAAAGAAATTTTTCCTAATAGCCAATCTAAACCTTCCCTGGCACAACTTGAGGCCACTGCCCCGAAACTTGCTGGAAATGGGAACCCCAAATTCTGCACCGACAGCGGCAGGGGCTGAGCCCCCGACGCCCTCCTTCTGCCCCTCCCGCCCCACACTCGCCTGCTCCCCTCCTTTCCCCTCCAGCTCCAGCAGCTGCCCCAAAGCACCCACGCTCCTCTGTGGCCAGGGACGGGGGGATAAACTGGAGCCCCCCACCCTCCCTGCGTGCTGGGAACCAGCGGGTCAGGATTTTCACAAGCCTTCCCCTTCGTGCTTTGGTATCATCAGCTTTTTTTCCTCCGCTGCAGGAAGCAGAGGAGTGATGGATGAGAAGACCGACGCGGGGCGAAGGACCACAGCCATGTGGTTTGCTTTATCGCCGCCAGTGAGAAAGGAGCCCCTCCGGAGGGCAATCCTTCCCGAGATCCCTGCCAGAGAGCATTCCTCTGCAAAAGAGCGTTGGATTTAGACAACTGCCGGGTGTCAAAAACAGGGTGAGAGCAAACACCCCCTCGTACATATTTCGTATCGCTGTACTGTGGAGGGAAGGGGGTGCTGGATGAATCCTCACCTGATGGACCCTGCCAAGGCTCCCCCAGCTCTGCTCTGGGATGAAGAAATGGGCATTCTGGCCATCAGGGTTGAAGGCAGAACTGCTGTGTGGCCGAGGGTGCTGGGAGCCCCTCCAAGGAGCCTGCCGACCCTCCTACCCCCAGGGCAGCTCCTTGCGTGGCTGTTCAGCTGACATTGACCCAACTGGGGGTTTCTTCCAAAGACTTCAGAGCGAACGGCGATGCTGCCGCGGGCACCCCACTAGCAATAAAACTTCATTCAGCTCGATACCTCACGCACTGGAAATGTTTCGCTGACAAAACCGCACCGCTTGTCCTGATGGCTTCCTAGTCCTCCGCACACACGGGATCCAGCTCTCCGCTCCCAAGAAAGCTTTGCCAGAAGTCAGAGCATGTGGCTGGGGGTTGCGTGCCCGGAGGTTGTGGGGCTGGCAGAGCCGGGAGGCAGAGGTGGGGGCTTGGCGTATGGCACAGCCGCACAGGGCAGCCCGGCTGCTGGGAAGGGGGAGAAACGCCCGGGGGAAGAGCTGGATCCGGAGAGCACAGTCTGGTGTGCGGGAGCACGAGCTGGTCCCGGCTGGGCTCCACGCTGCCGGCACAAGGCCAGATCTGCACCCACACCCACACACGTGGGCAAAGGCACCCTTCCTGCAAGCCTCATCATCCTCCCAGGAGGTGCAGACCGCAAGGGGATGAGGAGCAAGATGCCGGCGGTTGCAGCGAGCCAGTGGCTCCCCATCACAACCCCCGTGTTCTCGGGCGTGCAGCAACACGACGGATGCTTCGACCCCAGGAGCAGCAGCCTGAGACTGGGCGTTGGGGCAAGCATTTCCCAGCCCTGTAGTGATTCAACCCTTTATTTTGGCAACTGGCAGAATCCTTCAGTTGCTCCCATGGTTTTATAAGCGCCGAGCCGAGTGCTGCCAGCCAGGGTCCCGTGCCGGGTCAAAGACCACGGCAGCACGGGAGGGTGAGGAGTGCAGGGGCGGCGCGTGGGCTGGAACCAGCCCGTTTCAGAGCTTTGCCTTCACAGAGCCCGGCGGCACAGAGCCCGCATCCAGCTCATCCGGATCGTCTGCCTGCCTGGATTTGGCCTGGCTGTGGCAGGAGGAGGACAGGATGGTGGTGGTGGTGCTGGCTGGGCACCGGGACTCGTCTCCCCCTTCGCAGCCCCATAGGGCTCAGCCCACCCTCACCACGGGGCTGCGCGGGGGAAGGGTCTGGCCCCTTATCCGGGCGATCGCAAAGCTAACAGCGGTGGAGTGGGCGTCCTTGAAGGGTCCCCTGTAGGAAACATCTGCCATTGGCCAGAGGTTTAAACTGTCCCTCTGCTAATCCTGGGGTATTAGCCAGCCAAGCCCATCACGTAGGTACCGCTGGTGCTCCAGGGAAGCCCTTTTTGTTCAAAGAAAGACAGTTCTAGGAAAGTTTGGAAGGCCTGTACCTTGGCCAGCAGGCTAAGCAGTCAACAAATCCCAGCTGGGGCCAGGAGCAGGTTGTGGGTTAATAATTCAAGAGAAGAAGACCGATGGGGCCTGATGCACGCATACACCGAATGTGTCACGGGAAGCGACCGTGTCCCAAAGAGGAGTCCCCCATGTTGGGGCTGACCAGGGAAATGCACCGTCCTCCAGCTGCGACCGTCACCCCAAAACGTACCGTACATGCCATGAATCCTGCCTGTCCATGGAAAACACCTCTGTCTCATTAACAGGGCTTTTGCTCTTTCCTCCAACTTTCATGGATCTCACCAGGGCTGAATAGAGTTGGAAAACTGAGCTGCAAATAGTGAAAACCGAGTTGGAAAACCACACACCCAGCAGATCGCCACTCGCTCATGCTCGGAGCATCACTATTTGCTCTCCATCACCCCGAAACCTAGCCGGGCACCACGGGCACTGACACCACGCAGAGCCCCGAGCGCGTTCCCCTCCCCAAGGGATGCCCCAATTGCACTTTCACTTGCAATATTTAGCACTGTGGGCCCCGGCTCAATTAGTGACCTAAAAGCCAGACCCGAGGCAGTATCTGAGGATTTGCATAACTAACGAGCAGAGGGTGAATTTCAAAGTTCAGCCAGCCACCGTTTCCAGCCACCTTCCTGAGCTTTTTATAGAGCCGGGGTGCAATTCACAGGGAAGTTTGCAAATAATTGTGAATAAGGAGGAAGCATGAGGCTCCGACACGCTGCTCGTGAAGATTTTATGAGCAGAAAAAGAGGTGACATCAGAGAGAGAAACGAGGCCTGGGGACATCTTCTAGCTTGGTTCCCTTTCACTCCCAATTTCCAGTGACCAGCCCTCCGGTGTCGCAGTCCCTTCTGCTGCAGGGTTATCTTACTTCAGCCAGGTGAAGCACGTATGAATTCAGCAACAGGTATATAAAATCCTCCCCCTACAAAGCCTGACTCTGCAGTGAGTCACTGGGAGATTTCTCCTTGGTTTTTCTCAAGCTCTGGATTGAATTTGCAGAAGCCCCCAACACACTCCTATTCCCTGCATAACATTTTCTCTTTTACCACTGCACAGCTCTTTCCCAAAGGCTTTTCAAATTGCGGCCAAGAGCTGTTTATACAAGGCAAGACAGAGAGGGAACCTCAGTTTACAATCCTCTGAAGTATTATGATTTATAGCATTCGCAATGAAACTGTTGATATTTATAGCAAAAAGTCCGCACATCCATTTCCTATTCCCACCGCAGTGAGATGGGTAGTTAATCAATCCAGACTGATTAAACTCCAGTTTATTGATTTCAATAAAATAATTCATCTAAAAAATTCACCCTTATCTATGTCAAACCGATCTCCACCTTGCTCTCTCTTTCAAGCTTAATGGAGAGAGGCTTTTTTTTTTTTTAAAGAGCAGCTCTGGAAAACACAGGCTGCCTCCCACCGTCTCCCAGCACATGGTCCCACAGCGGCCAAATCCTGCAGCCGTTGGCACCAGCAGTGCTGGGCTTAGACACAGCAGACACACAAGGACAGGTCATTCATCTGTAAGTGCCTTAGAAGGGGACCTCGCTGATCATCCATCCTGTGGAAACACCACAAGAAAGGGGCTTTCACACCAGCACCCATCCCTGCCTCGCCAGGGCTGGGCTGGGGCAGCTCCTCCTCTGCATGCAAGGAGAACAAGGCTGATTTATTTGTCCCTTTGTATGTATTTAATCTAAGAGATACAAACTAAGCAACTAATGGTATTTTTCCAGAATTCAATCAACTCAATTGCCGCCTAACTCAATCAGAGGTACTTTCAAGCCCCTGTTTTATCTTGGCCCCACTGCTGGGTGTAAAACCATGCCTTGATCCGGAGGAGAGGTGTGCTGATGTCTTTCTCCCCTCATTAATTTTCCCTCCCACCTCTCTCTTCAGAAGAAACCGAGATGTTCGGACCTACAAAACCTGCAGAAGTGACCGGGTCCCAACTGCATGGGGGGAGGGGGGGCTGCAGGATCACACCCCGCTTCCAACCCCAGGCAGAGGGAAGCACCCAGCCCCAGCATGCCTGTGGGTCTCCATCACTGGGTGTGGGGGGAGGTATTTTTTCCTAAATACGTATGTTCAGTGCTTAAAATGGGCCAGGGAACACCAGCCAGCCTCTCCCCTCCTCTTTCCAGAGCAGGGCTGGTTTTTACCATTTATCGGGATGTTCTGCCTGCTCCACTGCAGCCACTGGTCCCACTGGGACATCCCCATCCCCATCCCTGCCACACGGAGCCGGTGAACAAGAGGAGCTATTTTCCATGCTGGAAGACCCCAGGCACCTCTGCACAAGCCTCTTGCACGAGGGTCTCTGCAGGGGGCTTGGCCAGTGGGGAGCCAGAAAGAAGCCTAAAATTGGAGACACTTGGCAAACAGGGAGCCCTGACCCCGACGCCGGGGATGTGGGGCAACCAAAAGAGAACTCGACCCCGAGAGATGCCCAGAGCCACTCCTGCAGTGAGTTTGGCCCCAAAAGGGCTCTGTGGAGGTCACGGGGCCGAGGAGAGGGGTGGCGGGTCCGGGCAAGCCCAGCGGGGAGAGGGTCCCGCTGCGGGCAGGATGGGTGCGGGCTGGGCTGGTAGTGGTGGTCGCAGCCTGGAGGGGAAGATGAAAGGGTGCGGGCAGGGCAGGACAAAGGGCCCCGCACCTCACCTCGCTGCCAAAGGAGCCGGCCACCATCTCCATGACAAAGCGGAGCCCTTGTCAATTTGGGCTGGCCCCAAGGGGGGATCTGCCCACCGCCTTTGAAGTGGGCAGCAGGGCCCCCCCCGACCATCGCGGGCAGGGGGCTGGGGTCGCCCAGACGCTTCCCCCCCCTCCGCCTCCGGGTCAGGAGTTCAGCAGGGACAGGACACCATGCGGACAGGACCATGGGGACAGCTCGGTGCCCAGGCCAGCGGTGGGCACGGGGGCGAGGGCACCCGCTCACGCGGCGCACGGCACCCACACGCTGTGCACACGCGTGCCGCGGCCGGAGCACCCTCCACGTGGCACCGTCCCCAGACGCACCGCGCTTTACCCACACACCATGCGTGTGCACACCCCGCACCTTGCACACACACCGCACGTGCACACACGCCACACCTTGCGCCGTCCTCAACACGCAGCACCTTGCACGCACACGCTGAGCACGCAGCGTCCCCCGCGCACGCTCGCTGGCACTGTCTGTACAGCAAGCCCCATGGACACGCTGTACTTAGGGCGCCTTGCACACGCACGCAGAGCCCACAGCACCTCACGAGCACTGAGTACAACTTATGGACACACACAGAGCACACGCAGCACCTTCCCTCCTCAGACAGACGTATGGTGTCTTCCTTGCACCCATATACACACGCACGCAGCACATCTTGCACACGTGTATGCACAGCCCCTGTACATGGCTGCGCGCCGGCTCCCAGCTGCAGCCCCGCACGCTCACCCTTGCACACGCGTTGCACCCGGGCTCTGGGATCCCGGGGGTCTCCGGCTCTGCTCATCCCACCCGGTGGCGGCAGGTGAGGGCACGGGTGCAGGGGCAGAGACCGGCCGGGCAAAAGGACTTTCCAACCATGTAACCCCGGCCCCCAGCAACGCGGAAGGACGGTACCCTCCTTGCCCATCCTCAGCCCCTGCCACCTCAGCAGCAGGGTCCCCTGCTCTTCGCGGACCAGGAGCCATGCTGAGGGCAGGCCAAGCGTGCTGTCCCTCCTGGCAGTCCCCGCGCAGGGAGAGCCACGGAGCAGGATCCGGCCCTGCGGGACTTCAAGCCCAGGGATCCTCTGCAGGGAGGAAGGTGCAGGGGTGCAGGGCTGGGGGTGGGGGGTTCCTTACCGCTGTTGCTGGTGCTGGGAATGCTGCGCCTCATCCACTCGTACGGGGTACGTCGCTGGGCGCTGGGGGAGAGCTGGGGGACCGAGCTGCTGATGGGTGGAGGCAGGAGTCCAGAGCCCGGGGGCTGGATGGAGTTAAAATCTGGGGGGCTGAATCCAAACTGCCCCGGGCTGGCGGTGGAAGGCGCAGCGGCGGTCCCGTAGGAATGCCAGTCCTCCTTGGCAGGGGTGTAGGGAGAGCCCCAGGCGGCTGCCGGCTGCCCGTGGTGCGGGTCGTTGTTAATCCCCGGCACATGGTGGTAGCTGGCGAAGTCCGAGTACTGAGGAGGCCCCGGCACGTAATTCTGGGGGTTGAGGTTGAGGCCGGGATGCCGGACGGGGCTGGGATACATGTTGGTGTCCTTATCCAAAAGATAACCTACATACATCTTCCCCGGGCAGCTCCGCGCACATGCCGGGTCGGGTTCGGCGGGGATCAGCCGCCCCTCCTTCGCCGCCGCTCACCTGGGCGCCTTGGGGAGCTGTGTCCCGGGGCCAGGCACCTCCCTGCCCGCGGGCTTTTATTGGGCCCAACCTCTCGCAGCATTTGCATTGAAAGGCAGGTTTGCATTTCAAAGTGCAGGAACCCCAGCGGGGCGAGGGGGGCCAATTCAAGCCTCCCGCCCCGGCTGCTGGGGGGTCGAGGCGGTGGGTGACCCCCGGCAGCACCGAGGACCCTGCGTCCCCTCCGCTGTCACCGTCCCGTGGCTGTCCCCACACCACCAGCCGCTGTTGCTTCGTAGCAGCCCACTTTGGGGTCACTTGGGCATCGCCAGTGCCGCCCTTAAGGATGCCCCAAGGAGCCCACCCCGTCCTGGCAGCCGTCCGTACCCCAAGAGCAGGGTGCCGTGGGCTGAGCCCTAGTACTGAAGCCCAGCTGTGGGCAGGGGTCAAGATGCGCTGCGCCTGCCATCGACCCCGTCCCCACGTTGGGGGACACCGATCCCTCACCCTGCGGTGGTGCTTTCCGGCGGCTGCATCCGTCTGATTTGGGAAAGGGGNACTGGTGGGAAGGAAAGGCTCCGGAGCCCCCCGCGTTTATTCCGTCCGGGGGCAAACCCACCCCTCCAACCCCAATGGCAAATGTCAGCCTGGCCCCAGAGAGCAGGACAGACGGACAGACAGACCCAGCTGTGTGCACTGTGGGCCCAACGGGGAGTCCCTGGGCTCTGGCACGGCTCCGAGGGGCTCGTGACCCCGTGGCCAGAGGAGTTTCTCGCCTATTTTCTCTCTCAAAGAAGCAAAAACATCTGCATATGTTTTCTGATAGACAAAAACCAAGCAGAAATGGGACCCTCGTGAAGCCGTGTCTGCCTGCAAGGTGGGTTGTGGGGGATCACCCACCCATCACCCGTCAGGCCAGACACACCTCCGCTCCGGAGGGGTCGAGAGACCGAGGACCAGCGCTGTGCCACCCAGGCCAGAAACCCCCATCATCTGCAGCCAGGAGCCTCCCCCCTGCCAAAGTCCCCCTCCCCACCAGTGTCACACTCTGGCTGCGCTGGCCACCACCACATAGTTGCAGTCATCATTTGCAGGCTGGCTTTTTCTCCTCAAACCGAAGCTCAGCACTGCAGAGGCTCCAGGAGGGCGTTTTGTCACCTCCCCAAAGCCACCTCTGCCCTTTTCTCCACACCAGCCCCTTTACCTGCTGGAAACATGAGCGGGGCGAGGACTGGTCAATCCTCACCCTCCCAGGACAGAAACAGAATAATAAGAAACAAAAAAGAAAAAAAAAAAAGAAATTTAGGATGAAATTGAGAGAAAGGGATAAAACAAGAGACTTTCAGAGCTGTTTCCTGAGATGAACCTGGGAAATGTTGCCAGTGTGTGATTGCTTCCCAAATTTGTGGGGTTAAAATGAAAATTGTGACAAAACTGGCAAAGCCTCTCTGACTCTAGGAGCTCAGCGCATTTGACGCACAGCCATTTCTTGCTCTCTTCCCCGCAGCCGGTGGCAGATGTCCCCAGCGTTAGCCCACGGGTTGGGGACAGCACCCAGCCACCCATGCTCCCCAGGGCCCCACTCGCTCCCACGCCAGCCCTTCCTCCCCACGGCACCCTGAGCTCTCCNNTGTTCACAGAGGGACCGGCGCGTCCCCGAGCGCCCGCAGCGCTGCTGTCATCCGTTTGCTCCAGGTGGACTTTGCGAGAGCTCGCCACAGCCACCTCGCAGCTCTCCCGGCCGCGGCCAGGCCAGGCTGCTGCCATTCCCACCCTGCGATCAAGCACGTCACGCTGGAGCCGTAATGGGGAGCACCCCCAGCCCGGCTCTGCGTCAGCCCTGGGCACCTCGTCCCGTTGCTCCAGCCCCAATTCCAGCTGAAACTGTGTGAAAATATTACGTGTGGTTGAATACCCTCATGCCACATCCACTCCCTGCAAGGAGGTGGGAGCCGGGGTGAGATCAAAGGGGGACGACGGTAAGAGGTGAGGGATCTGGTTTGGCAGAAAGGAGCGGAGTAAAACGCCAGCAAGGAGAAATCACTCCCAAAGCTGCCATCACCCCGGCTCTGCCTCCTGAGACCTGGCATGGCCAGAGATAACCTGAGAGGTGAGCAATTTGCAGCATCCTCTCTGTGCCCCTCTGTGTCCCCGGCCCCTCACCCAGCCTTGTCCTGGCTCCCTCCCTCATGGCAGTGGTGACCGTCAGGACAGTCCCACCTGGTGACGATTGACTGATGCACCATATATCTCCTACTACCCTGGATTTTTCCCAAGGTTTCAGCACAGCCATGGCTTTGTTTCAACAAGAGAGCCAAGGCCCTCTTCTTCCTCCTCCTGCCAGCAAAGAGGCACTGACTCAGGGAGTGGGGAAAAAAGGAAGAAAAGAAGAAAATCCCCCCCTGAGCAAACAGTGGGAGTTATGGAGGAACGCAGGTGGTTGCTGGATCCCACCCCAGGGGTGGCTGCATTTCAGAGACGGGGATGCTGGGGTTATTCGTGCCACTGGCTGCTTCCCCTGAGCAGTCTGGGCCCCTCTTTCCCTTTTCCCAACCCTTAGAGCCGAGGCCAAGGGCTCCGGCAGCTGCTGGGGACCAGGGCTCGGGGGTGCAGGGACAGCACTCCTCATCTGCGTCCTCCCCGCGCCAGGTGAAGGGCTCGTCGGGGTACAGCACCTCCAGGTGCTAACAGCCGTGCCACCAGCTCCCCGGCACGGGGCGAAGGGGGCAGGGGAAGACAACTGGGCCATAAAGATCCACCGATGATATCTTCCCTCTTTGCCTTTTCTTTGGCCTGTTTATTGCTGGTGGGGATTACGGTTGGCAAAGTTTATGCTGGGGAAGAGCCAGGCGAGGAGTTCTTCATAGGAGTCCTCCATGGGCTTCACGAGGAGCATCCCAGCTTCTAGACTGGGGCTGAAGGGTGCTGCTGGGGACCCTCGGTGCCCAGTGATGCCACCTGCACCAAGGTCCCATGGGTGAGCAGGTCAGGGGCTGCCAGAGCCCTCAGGGATCCCCAGCTGCATAAGAGGAGGTGGCAGTACCCTCTCCATCCACCCCAGAGACCCCTGCACCAGACCCAGCCTGGGGAACTCCTTCTAGTCCTCCAGACCTGAGATTCCTGGTGGAAACCAGGCAGATGCAGTGGAGAGGGAGAACGGCCAGGGTTCCCCTGCCGCTCCCTGGGGCTTGACTCTGCTATCCGTGATCGAGTGATGCCATCTCCTGGAAGTAGGAGGGCTGGGAGGTCCCAAAGGCCAGCCTTCCAGCAGCTATCACAGATGGAGCAGGTTTGCAGAGGAGATGGCCACACCATCCACCTCCTCCTCCTATGGAGAAGGCATTCACCCCAGGAAACCAAGCCCTACCTTGTCCCTCAGCTTGCTTTGACCCCCTACCATGGTTTCACCAGGACAGGGAGATGCCCGCAGAGGGTCAAGCTGGTAGCTCCCCTGGTTCTCCTTTTCCCCCAGAGTCTCCTTCCCCACTGCCTCCCTGGCAGCCTCAGGGGCCCACATCCTCCCCACAGCCCCCAGCTCCTGCTGCTCCCAGAGGCAAACCTGTGGCCTCAGACCAGCACATCCCAGAGCTGTGTGGCCCCACGCACACCCCAGGCCAGCCAGCACCTTAGTAGGCATGGTGGTGATGGGTTGACGTTGGACTTGAGGACCTTAGAGGTCTTTTCCAACCTTAATGATTCTATGATTCCTCCCATTCCCCAGCTTCTCTGGCCACCTTCCAGTATCAGCAGGAAAGGGGAGAGCAGAGCTTGTCTCCTACGCATCATTCCTGCCATACATCTTTGGAGCAGCACCCTAGAGAGCAGGGGAGGGATAGGGTGAGCACAACCACCCCGCTGAATGCTCCAGGAGCATCCCCTCACCTCTGGCAAAGGAGACATCAGTGCAACCCTCTTGCAGAAGGCAACCCCCTGCCCCAGCTCCATCAGCCCCACTGCAGAGTCCCGCATGCCCTTTGGTTTTTCCCATCTCTGTCGGCACTTGTGTCCCCGTGCTGAGGAGCGCTCTGCGGAGCTGGTCCCCAGAGAGATGGATGCTGGACCAGGATCGCCGGAATCGATGTGGTGCCGGCACTGCCATAGAGCTGCCCTCTCCCCTCCCCAGGGCTTGGTGTCTCGCTTTGGGTTCTGGCTCAGCTTTCCTGGCAAAACGCAAATGCCACAAATCTTGGGACTATCTTCAGGAGGGCACTGGGGACACAGGCACACGCTGACATCTCTCATCGCTTTCCAGCGCATGCTGGGCCCCTGCTCTCAGCGGGTTGGTGGTGCGATTCCCCCTGCACCGGCACAGAGCTGGGTCCTCGCCGTGCAGCCGATGGGTGCTGAGCACGCCTCTCCCACCCAGCCCACGATGGGAGATGTGGGGTCCCGAAGGTGGCCAGGGCCTGGTGGGGAGTGTCCTGACCACGCTTCGCTCCTTCGTTTCGGGCGCTGTGGAAGCAGAGGGTTAACGATTCCCACATTAAGTGGCTGCAGATGTGTGGGAAAGTCTGGGGCGACCGGACGGCATCGCTATTAGTATTCACCCAGGAGCCTGCCGCTGCCTCCCGGGGCTCTGCGGAGCACATTTAATACCGAGGCTCGTCGTGGGGGTTAGGAAGAGCGCGTGGGACGGGGGCGGAAAGGCCCCGAGGCAGGGAAAGGCAGCGGGCTAGCATCCTCCGCCGCTGGCTAGTGCCTCCTGCAAGCACCCGAACCCAGAGGATGCAGGGGACAGCCCAGCATCTGTAGGGACACAGTGCACAGCTCAGTGCTGCCTTCTGACACCGCTGTGGCTCTGCGGTTTCTGTGACCAGCGTTCACCGTGCTGCAGGATGGTCCCCAGCCTGGGATGCTCCCCAGCACCTTGTGCTTGGCCGTATGGGCACTCTGGAAGGAGCCCAGCACTTTCTGCTTCCCCTTCCTCCCTGTCGCCCCCCCCCAGCCTGGCAAAGCAGGACCACACATAGGGTAGCGGGTCTTCTGGAGACCGGGGCAGAGCTCTGGAAAGCGCTGGGTGAAGCCTCCATGCAGCTTTCCCCAGGGCCCAAGAGCTGGATCCAACCAGGAGCAAGTGCTGGCAGCTGCCGTGCCGGACGAGTTGCCCAGATGCGGTGCCGAGCTCCCCAGCACTCACCGCTCCTTTCATGTGGTCTGCGGCTCGACACCACATCAGAGCCACGCTAAAATTCCTGGGCTGACTTGGACTTGATAGAGGCTCAGAGGAATGAAAGCCAGGGGCGAATCTGGCCCTCATTAAACCTTCGGAGAAGTGGAAAAGGCCAACATCTGCTTCTTTCCTACCTGCCTCTCACCTGCTGGCACAGGGGACCTGTCACCAGCTCCAGCAACAGCTGTTCCCACAATCATGTTGGGTCACCTGGCTCTGGTGTCTCTGCTCTTGTGAACTTGTGTCCAGTTCTGGGCTCCCCAGTTCAAGAAAGATGAGGAGCTACTGGAGAGAGTCCAGTGGAGGGCTACGAGGATGAGGAGGGGACTG
>Ga0065711_1004332_pt1 | contig 23981 bp, 22 predicted proteins | sample Hoacrofraction12_FD_59098 | JGI IMG/M metagenome (GOLD analysis project Ga0065711, IMG submission 59098) | Hoatzin crop microbial communities from Cojedes, Venezuela - Epithelial fraction 12 v2 (version 2) | ecosystem: Host-associated > Birds > Digestive system > Esophagus > Crop | place... | reverse complement strand
AGCCCCGCCTGGACACGGTGCTGTGCAGCCTGCTCTGGGTGACCCTGCTTCGGCAGGAGGGTTGGACTAGATGACCCACAGAGGTCCCTTCCAACCCCTACCATTCTGTGATTCTGTGTGATTCTGTGGTCTCGGAAGTGCCGCTTCAGTAAATTCATTCAGGGAGGAAAGACTGACCTGTGTTGGGTTTTCCAAAAACTGGTAAGCAGACTGCATCGCAGAGCACGGATTGTTTTGTTTTGTGGGGTTTCTTTTGTCTGCAATGCAGCGTTGGTGAGCACTCCTATCACTTTGTGTCTACAGCGGCTCTTCATCTGCAGGTAGGATGCTGCTTCAGCCATCTCCCGCTTGCTTGCTTCCTGGCTTCTGCGTGGTCCACATGGCTTCAGTCCAAGTTCAGCTAGACCAGAGGTGACTGATGTTGGTGTTTGCTTTCTGATGTTCTTGGGCAATTCTTATTTCAGGGACATGGTGCTGGTGCTCTCAGATTGAATTTTGACGTGGCTGTTGAGGGTGGAACTACTGCTCTGTGGCATCTCTACCTTCACCTGTGGGAACAGAGGAAAACAATGTGGTTGCTTCGGGGTTGTCCAAGCGGAGCTGGCTGGAGAACTTTGGGCCCATCTCCAGACGTTGTCTTTTATAAGTGGAGTCACAAACTTCTGTGTCTGTGCTTTTAGTAGCATTAGTAAGTAACACTGGTACAGCACTTTAATTTCTTGGCTGGCTCAATGCAGTGGGACTAGTCCTGGAATTCTTCAGGCGTGCTTGCCTAGACAGTTTGCTTGAGGAAATTGGAATGGGAAACATCTAATTTGGATCTGGTTTTACTTGCTGTCCTGTCTGTCAAGGTTTGCTCGGATTCTGCTTGCCTTAGGAAAGGAAGATGTTTGCCCATCTGCCAAAAACAGCACAAAGAGTCCCAGAACAACAAAACGTAACTGAAGAACCTCTGTGATTTTATTTTCCTGCAGAAGGAATACGAGCGATTCTTTGTATTTAAAACTGGCAAGGAAATGCATTCTCAAACCTTCTCAAACCCCAATTTCTTGATCTGAGGGGTTTCATTTCTGGAGACACCTCAGCCAGAATGATCAGGCATATGAGAGTCTGCGCTCGTGATTAACCGTGCGGTTGTGCAAGAGGCGTGCCTGCCTCCAAATATCTACGAGCTGGTTTTTGTCTCTGTTTTGATCACTGAACTTGTCAAAGCGCCCAAGTTCTGTAAACGGTAGAGGAACGATGGCTTTGTGTAATAGAAATGGTTCAAAAAAACTCCTGAGTGTTTGGTCAGCCTTATCTTGCCTAACTGTAAGCGTCAGTGCCTTCCTCACCCCGGCGCATCCCAGGTACGCTCTAGCAATGTGCCCCCATAAGGGCTGTGGGCAGTTTGGCCTTGCTGCCTTGGAGAGCACTCTGCCTGTTCTGAATCAAAGGACGAGGCTTCTATTATTTATACTATTGATGTACGTCTGTAGGGGCATGCATTTCAGTAAGAAAAAAGAAATCATGGGAATGAGGTACTACTTCAGGAGCCTGTCTTCCCGTGTAAAACGAGCTCTTCCTTGCTTTGAGGCAGCACATACAGCTTTGATATGTTCCAGTCGTTAAATGGTCTTCTGCAAATGGCGTTGTTGTGGTGTTCTTCAAAGGTGGTGATCCTGCTCGTAGGGAAGGTGGGTCTGCGGTGCTGCAGGTCATCAGGCAGCAGATAGACATGTCCCTTAATTGTGAGCGTTGGCCCTTAAAAGATCTACAGCTGCACTGGCAGCGTCTAGCACCTGTGGTGTTGCTCAGTGGACGCAGTATTTTCTGGTAGAACTGCTGAGAAACGGTTTCCAAATAAGTGACCTTCATGTTGCTCCAGTCTCATCTTTGTTTTTACTGTTCAGTCTCTTAAGCAGGTAAAACCATAATCCTTGCTAAAAGGGCAGAAATTTCTGCTTTCGGTTTCTAATACAGCTGATAGCTCGGTAGTTAATTGTTAATTTAGTTCCACATCAGGATAAAAGTTTGGAGGATTATAAAGGTCATCCAGCTGCTTTTCAGCTGGAGGGGTTTGTTGTGGGAGGCAGGAAAATCCTATAAAACCTTCACTTTTATTACTGATGCCAAATTATTCCCTTGCCCCTGCAGTCAGGGCAGCTGGCTCACTGCTGCACATCTTGTGCGTGGCTGAGAATCAGGACTGGGAATCCTGCAGCAGTGCCCGAACCGGGACCGGGAGACTGGGGAGTGATCTGGTGCTTCTGAGCTGTCATACCCCGAGCGCTTTGTCCTCTGCCACTTAATAGCAACCCAAATAGCACTTAAACCGAGACCTGAGGAGGAATCCTGCCTATATAGTACTTGGGTGAGTTTGTTTAATGTGCGTAAGAGAGTGTCAGATTTCAGGTTCTATTTATCCATTTGTCCTTGAGGGAGTAATTCCAGTAATCATACTTGATCCCTTTTTATGTATAAACATCTGACACAGTGAGCTCTGCACTTTACGTGCAGAGTGCCCGTCCTTGCGGGCTGGGTGCGTGTGTACATGGCAGCAGAACGACCGTATTCTTCTCCTTCTTCCGTTGACTCCGAGGAATTTTGTGAAGGACTTCCCACTTCTCACTTCCACTGATTAAGGTGCAGCTCCCTGTTATGGACTGAATCCTGTATCGGCTTCTGTTTGACCACTGTCAGAGTCGTATAAAGTGTTTCTTGTTATGATTATTTTTTTAGTGAAAACATCCCAAGAATTTTTTAATCGGCAGCTTGTGCCTGCTAGGCAGCGCTTGTCCGAGCTGCCTGCATTCCTTAGGAGCTGAGACTCGGCAGAATTAATTCAGGCCAAGAGCGAGTCGCAGCAAATCCTGCATTCCTCCTAGGCAGTCTGTGGTCTGTGCTCTTGATTACAAGTTTCCTATTAGATAACTAGCGCTAGCTTCTATTTTCTCCGGTTCTCTGATGCTTTTTTCTTCTCCATGTTTTGTGATGTGAGGGCTTTGCCCCTGAAGGATTCCTGGGTGGTGTTTAGGTGCAGGCTTTGAAAGATGGAGGAGAAAATTGTAACTGTGCTTTTGATTTAGTTGGGCTGAGGGCCAGTGACAAAAATCATTAAGAAGTGTCATGATGTTAACAGCGTGGACCATTTGATGTCGGTGTGCAGTTGCCTGCTAAGCAAGCTCTTTTCTTTTTTTTATTGCTCCAAATTTGTCTGCTGAAAATGTTTGCCTGTTGAATGATGATGCCGATCTGCCGTGCATCAGTCTATGGAAATACAGCTTGGTGGGAAATCAAGAGGGGCTTGGGGATCATGGGCTGAGTCACGGCCCAGAAAGTACCTTTCTCCCCAAAACTGTAGGTTAAGTGAGCTTGAGAATTACCCAAATTCCTTTCCCCTGGCCCAGCAGACACCTCCCAAATTCATGTTCAGATGCCATGAACTGTGTCTGGATCTGATTTTGAAACTTAGTGCTGTAGATGCTCACTTATGTTTGGTTATGAATAAAAGACGGTTATTTTTCTGAAGCTTTAATCAGAATAACTGTTTCACAAGAAGACAAGACTTGATGAAACTGTTCATACTGTATTTACCGAGGACAGTTGAAAGTATTTAGAAGACACAGAGGGAGTGCTGGGGTATCACAGCTTCAAGTTGGCACGCCTGGGCTCGAAATCTTTGGAAAGCTTTTGTTTTCATCTTTCACTTATACCATGACTTCTCTTAAGTAGATAACACCTGGTGCCCTGCTTTTATATTTTTATATGTATGTGAATAATAATAAATTATGTACTGTAGACCAAACTGTGGTTACCCTGGCTTCCAAAAGCCTGAGCAGGCATCCCTGAGGAAATGCTACTTCATGGGACAGCTGAACAGGACATTTTATTCTGTATTTCAATAAAACTTCTGTCCTCTCCAGGCACTTCAAAAACTATTTTAAGCTTTTGTTGTAGTTAAGCAATTGGTCTTTAAACATTGATTTGAGTTTCGGTTGTAGACAGTCTTCATGAAAATACGACAAATTTGCGTGTTTGGTATCATCACCCTTATGAGATGAAGTTGCCACCAAAGCATAAGCTGGGTCCAAAATACAGTATTTATATTTTACCAGTTCTGTAGGTCGGTACGTAAGTGGTCCAGGTTTACAGGTGACCTTCAGCGTGCGACTAGTCTCATCTGATGTTCCAGGGCTACATCATAAGGATAATTAGGGTTCAGCAGCGGTGGACTCCCACATCTGGCAATTGAGTTGGCAGCACAAGCACTTAAAATAAGCAACCGTAGAGCAGAGGTCATACCTGGTGGTGTTGTTACTGACGTAGAATTGCCATGCTGGGAGGTTGCAAGCGCTCTCGTTTTGATCATTGTAATTTGGTTTTCCTGTCCCCAATTTCTTTCTTCCAGCTTCAAACCCTGATTCAAGAGACTGACCCTGGTGCAGATTACCGCATTGACCGAGCGTTGAACGAGGCGTGTGAATCGGTGATACAGACTGCCTGCAAGCACATACGCTCTGGAGACCCGATGTATGTGGCTCTGTTACAGCTGGGTTTTGTTTCTGTTGGGCATCCATGCTGGTTGTGTGGCTGACCAGTATAAATACTAATACCTGTCCAGAAATGGGACTCCAGACTAGTGATTCATGGAAGGTTGAGGTGTGAACCGAGCTCTGTCTTCATTCTTGGCATATAAGCAGGCCAGTATTTTTATAACAGAGCTGGTTTAGCAGTGGTGAAGGACGTAGCTATCTCAGGCGCTTTGATTACATTTGTAACGTTTGATGTGCTAATTTCTCTTACTACATCAGTCTTCAGCAAGATCACAAAGAAAAGTAATGAGCCTTGAAAGGCCAGTTAAGCAAACCCGTACTGGAGAGACAAATGTCTCCTTTATCTTCAGGTCTGAGATACATTGTCTCCCAAGCCAGATCTTATATAAAATGTTCCTTATGATTTTGTTGTGTAGCAGACTTGCGGAGATAACTAAAACAATGGAATTTATGAGGGTACAAATGTGGTATGCAGTTGTTTTAGCTGTAATCTTTTTGAAGGAAGAGAAAGATCTTCACTGGGTTTGAACGTCTTCTCTGTGGTCCATTGGAAAGACTGATTTGGCAACACTGTTCCAAGGAAGCTCAGCGTGATTAGAACAGTCTGTTGCCTAATGTTTTTCTTCTCTTTGTAGGATTCTGTCATGCCTGATGGAGCACTTGTACACTGAGAAGATGGTAGAGGACTGTGAGCATAGGCTCCTGGAGCTCCAGTATTTTATATCTCGTGATTGGAAGTGAGTACTGTAAAAGAAGATTTATCCTTGCTTGATGCTTGTATTTAGTGTTTGTATGCATTAGTAAAAGAGGACTTTTAAGCATACCAGGTCTGTAGGGCATGAATGCCTGCTGAGAAGAGTGGAAGCAAAAGCTGCTTAGAAAAAGTAAGTGTGGTGCCCACTTAAATCAGGTACTTGCTTAAAAATGATGCAACCTTGAAAAGCATCTCAAGTTTGAGCTCGGAAATGCAATGTGTCTTTAATTAAAAGAAGTCTCTCCGGCCACATTGAATGTCGCTTTCTGTGCAAGGCAGCAGCCAGTTTTATCTGCTCCAGGTGCTACAATATGGGAGTTAAGAAAACTAAGCTACAAAGTATAACAAAGAACCACGGAGTGAGAGGCTCCTTGCTTCCATTTCTGCCTTTTTTCAAATTCTGTAGGTGTGGTTCCAGCCTGTAGAGCAGATGTAATTCCTTTTGGAGCACTGCTTTTCCTACTTTCTTATCCAAAGATGGCAGTGCTTTGTTTTAAACATGTATAGAGCCCCTTGTGTCTGTGTGGGTTAAGATGAGGACAATATAAATTTGATAAACATGACTAAAACTGGCTTACAAACTGTTAACTGTTTGACTAGCACAGACACACAGACTGGAAATGGTTTTCATACTGCTTTCATTGTAACCTGTGTAATTGTGTCCATTGATATCACTTGATGTTTGCCTTCGAAAGTGGTGTAGAAATTTGAAGTTTCCGTTTTGGAAAGTTGGCAATATCTCGCTTAGCTTTAATGTAATTAGATGTCGTCTTAAGGTACCTGCACTTGCAGTTTTCTTGACGCTGAGTCTTCAGTTAGCTCGGATCCAGAGCCGACCACAATCTAACTCGGATTTTTATGAAACTGGCGTTTCAAAATGGCAGCAGCACAAAGTACATGTAAGATACTATACAAGTGAAGCATGGTGTGTCCCTGCCTCTCTGCTGCTCGAGGACGTCAAGGAGAGGATTTTTCTCATGTGTCAGCATTTGGCTGGCATGCTGACGAAGGGAATGGGAGGTGCTTCGAGAAGCGTTGAAGATTTAATCTGTAATTAAAGATCTTCATGTATTTTTGCAAGGTTAGGGAGCTGATTCCAAGCTGAGTGACAGACGTTTTACCACCTGTTGGTTCGGTTGGTTAGGCACTGCTGCTGAATGAGCTGGTGGCCTGTGAAACTTGAAGTAGGTTTTTCTGCCTCAAAATTTCAGAATATGAAAAACGTTAAAGGTTTGAATAAAGTGCTAGTAATAACTTCTCTGTTTGCAGATTGGATACAGTCCTTTACCGCAAGTGTCAGGGAGATGCCTCGCGCCTCTGCCATACCCATGGCTGGAATGAGACGAGTGAGCTGATGCCTCCAGGGGCTGTTTTCTCCTGCTTGTACAGGCACGCGTACCGCACAGAGGAGCAAGGGAGGAGGGTAAGTGCTGGAGCGCAGCTTACTGCTCTTTGATCTGGGNTGGAACAGTTCTATGTACGTATGGAAGTTAGACACGCTGTGCTAAAACTGCGAGAACTTGCAAAAGCATTAACCNTAGGTGGTACTTGCGCTACTTCGGATGCCCAGCACCTCCTCAAATGTGCCTCAAAGGTCTGTGCTGTTTTTCTGGTAAGGCAAAATAGCCCCGTCACGATGTGACAGTTGCCCGCAGGGGGAACTGTGTGCTGACAACAACTCTCGTGTATCTGTTTAGACACAGTGCCAGTCCTCCCGCTTGTCTCTCCAAAGAGGAATGTGATTCCTTGCAGATAGCTGGCATAGCTGCAAAATTGATTTTATGCAAAAAGGAGTTCCAAGCCCAGCTTTCCTAGGCTGTTTCTATTGAAGTTCTGATTTGAGTACAGCTTGAGATTATGCTCCGCTAAATTCTTCCTATTGATATAAAGCATCCTTTCAGTTCTTCAGAGCATATTGTACNGGTAAATGTGGTTATGTTGTCTGTAAAGCAGACGGCAGGGATCTGACTTGCTGCCCTGCAGTCGGGAGATCCAGCGTAAGGACATTTGTTTGGTTCAGAGCTTCTCTTCTCAAGTTTGCTGCCTTCTCGTGCCTATAAAATCACTCCCTCAAAAGCAGCTGGGTAGTCGGTTCTGTTTCTTTTGGCACTGTAGTGTGCACAGCCCCAGGAGTTGATGGGTTTCCACAATGGCCTGGCTTAAAAATTAATTTCTGCAGATTGATTTAAAAGGTGTTTTTTGGCAGAGGTCAAGTATTGATTGAAAGCATCTCTCTTTTAGGAATAATTTTTTTTGATGCAGTTTCTTAGTCTGCTGAGTTGAGAGTTTTTAATTCCATTTTGTGCTAGTGCTGACCAAAGGAATCAATAGCCACCCTGCAAATAATCTATCAGAGAAAGAAAAGGTTTAAAATGTATTTTTTGTGTGGAAAGTAGGCTAAGGGAGCAGCTGTCGTTTTGAAATTCAGTGTTTGAAAGCCAATTCGTTGGAGGCGAGATCTGCACTTTTTTCCAGTGCTGTGCACAAAATGCTGGGTAACTTCCAGTGGTTTGAATTTGTAAACTTATGAAGTTCTAAGCTTCAATTGGTGTATTTTAGGTCTGACAAGCCACCATACCAGTATCCCTTGATTTTCTACGGTTTGTTTCTTCCTTGGGCTTGCAAGTGCTGGCACTGATGTGCTGCAGTGGGGATTGCTGAAAAGAAATTACAGCTGGACTGTATTACCTTGTTCTGGGCTTCTCTTCTGGTATTGAGGGCATGGGCTATTTTCACTTTGCCAGTGCAGCAGATAGTCTAGGGACCTACTTTGACATCTCATTTCAAAAGCAAAGTGAAGTTCTAAGAATATATTCATTCTAGTGGAATGAAAGGAGCCTCCATCCAAACTAAATGACACAGCTCTGAACTCTTTTGGAGCCTGGATCACTGGGGGGGGCCCAGCCAGCTCGTGCTGAGCAGTACAGGACGACTTCTGTGCATCCTGGGATGGCTGATGGCGTTCGAGGTTGCTCTCAGTACCTTACCTGACAGCACTGTGTTTGCATGGTGTGGATTTAGAGACCCTGTATGCTAAACGCTCTTTGCAGCTATCGCGAGAGTGCCGAGCAGAGGTGCAGAGAATCCTCCATCAGCGTGCCATGGATGTGAAGCTGGACCCAGCCCTGCAGGACAAGTGCATGATTGACTTGGGGAAGTGGTGCAGTGAAAAGACGGAGACAGGGCAGGTACTGTGCACAGTAAAGCTGCTAATTCATTTGCAAAGCTGGAGGGGTGGGAAGGGCGGAAAAAGGGGATAAAGGGACATCTTCTTGTTAGCTGTCTCTTTATAGCTGAGAATATATTAAAATCACGTCCGGTTTGAAACATAATCTACACTCGACTGAGAGACAGAGGTAACACGAAGAAGCTTTGCGCCTCCTGCATGGCTTCAGTAGGTTTAAGTATGTAGTGGAATGAGAAGGGGGAAGGGCATGGTTAACAACAAGGACTTTAATGAAGCAGCCCCGCCCCACCTTGCCTCTTGCTTGTAATATTCTATTACAAGCTTGACATTTCCCGCATAAACTTTATCCCATTTCCATTTGGCAAATACTGAGGTGCTTCCTGTGTTTATACAGAACTGAACTAACATCTGCTGCTACTTAACAAAGTTTCAACAAGCACTTTCATGTTAAATTGCTGTGCCCTAGCATAACTGTAGGGTCGGAGCTGTTCCACAGCAGATGCAGTAGGGCATACACCATTGTTTTTTTGAAGTGCCAATCATAGGTTGTAGTTTGTGTAATTAATCTCTCGTTAAGGTTGTGAGAAGGGCAAATTATGTGTGATGTTCCAGGAGTGAATACGTATTATGCAGCTTTTGAGAACAAGTGGTTAATGTCCTGGACAACATTCTCAATCACTGCTACATGTACGTGTTCTGGGAGTGGCAGCAGAGGAGTGGGATGAAATGAGACTTAGGACTTTACAAGGAGGAGGACATTTTCATGTGTGTTACAATATTTCAAGCCTGAATTTTCAAATTCGGTTCTTGGGTCACACGCTAAAATGTCTGGTTTTGTAGGAGCTGGAATGCCTTCAGGACCATCTGGACGATTTGGTGTCCGATTGCAGGGACATAGTGGGCAACCTCACTGAGCTGGAGTCCGAGGTGAGCAGTTTTCAGCCTGGGAGTAGTTGAGCATGTCTAGTTAAGCATGTCATTTTGATAGCGATGAAAAAAAAATGGGGTTTGGGTAGCTGGAGAAATGCAGCTCTCTGGGATCCAGTAGAGACCATCTGTTCTACCCTGTACAATGTTTTTCATGTGGGGTTCTTGGGGAAGAGAATTGAGCAATGGTTCAGGATTTTAGTCTGGTGACGACATTTCTCCTACTTAAAATTGGTTATGGTACTAAAGCTAGGACTTCTTGGACAGGTAACCCAGTTGCCTTTAGTACAAGTCAAGGTATGTCTTAGGACTTCATTTTTCAGTCTTGCGTGCAAGTAGTTTTGAGTACCATATTGCAGCTTCCCTCCCCTGTCCCAAGAATTTTGCAAGAAGCAACTGCCAGGTGCATCATGAGAGGTTTTCAGTGAGGTCAGAAGCTTTACTTATTTTATGAAGCTGCATATTTGACTGTCTTGCCCCAAACTGTTCCCTGTATCTTCTAAAATGCACATTGTGCCCTAGGGAAAGCTTCCATCCAGTAGTTATAAAATTGTTTGCTCAGAACTATCATTAATCTTTAATTCCTGCATAGATGTAAGATGATTTCTAGTGCTGTAGCATCCGGTTCGGAGAAGGTTGGCTGAAATGCCTAAGCAGTGAGTTTCTGTGGAGACCAAGCTCTTCCCTTAAGCTGGAAGGCTTGTCTTGCATTTGCCACGTCGTTAGCGAGAGTGAACCCTAGGATTTCTAGAACTGAAGGGCAAAGCTGTCTGGATTGTGTCATTCAGAACCCTGTAAACTGGGTTGAGTTTGACTTGTTATCACAGGTTTTTTTCAGCGCCTTTTTTCTTGTTCGTTCACTGTGAAAATGAAAGATTGTGTGTTTTCTGCAGGACATTCAGATTGAAGCCTTGCTGATGAGAGCGTGTGAGCCCATTATCCAGACGTACTGTCATGTGAGTATTCCGTAATCATGTGATATCTTCAGGGAAAAAACACTCTGTGGGAAAGGTTAGAGGTTTTTGGTGTTAGTTCTTGGTGTACTTGCCACACTTCAAAAGTAAAATCAAATGTAAGCCGTTACAAAAGTCTCTTAATTAAAAAAACCACTCTAAAACATAAATTCTTAGTTCCATCTAGCACTTCTGCTGTTGTTAGAGCCCAAGCATATAAAAGCCCTGTAACTGGAAAAATCACCCTTTACAGTGGGTTAACAAGGAAACGTTTTTCCATCCCCTGTGCCCACAAGCAGCGTGTCTAGCCACTCCACGCGGTGCAGCTGCTCAGCATTGCTGAGATAACTCCTGACATTGCTCTGGGATTGAGTAGTGACATAGCAATCCGGGCACCAAACTGTAGTACTTCGTGTAAGCATGGAGGCTCTGCAGTATCTTCTCCCGAGTCAAACGCGTGCATGTACCAGAGATGATTCTTTTCTGGACTGCATCTGTAAATACTTTGCATGGTACAACTCTCATGGGGTCAGTTAATGGTGAGTGTAAGCTCACAATAGAGTGGGACTGCAAATTCCATGATTTCCTGGTCACGCTGGGCTAAAGGAGCATAAAAATCATGGCTTGTAAGAGAAGCTCGTTTTTAAGCCTTCCATCTCTTCTGCAGGAGGTTGCGGATAACCAGATTGATTCGGGGGACCTGATGGAGTGCCTAATACAGAACAAACACCAGAAGGAAATGAATGAAAAATGTGCAATCGGAGTTACTCATTTCCAGCTGGTAAGCAGCACTTTGCTATCAGTGGAAGCTCATTCTGTTGGTGGAGGGTGTTGACAGGAATTAGCTAATTATTAAACCCCTCCTTTGAGATTGATTTCCCGCTGTATTTAAAGGGCTCTTGTGAATTCAGACTTGCACACGTGGTCATATACGGTCACTTCTGGAGTTGATTTCTTTTCAGGCCCTCCTTCCTCCTGGCATATGGTAGATAGGGTCCCAACTTCTTCAGCAGCGCAGCGTCCCCCTTCTTTCCACGTTAAGAAGTTGTGGACAAAAGCGTTTGTTGAGTGTATGATTCAACAAGTGTTCTTTTGGGCAGTATTTTCTCCTTTTTTTTTTTTTTCTTCAGCTGACCAAAGTCGTGGTTTTTTTTTCCCTTATTTCTCTCTTGCAGGTTCAAATGAAAGATTTTAGGTTCTCATACAAGTTCAAAATGGCTTGCAAGGAGGACGTGCTGAAACTTTGCCCCAACATCAAAAAAAAGTATGTAGCACCTGACCAAACAGCAATCTGATGGTATAAATATGTGATAAAGTTACAGGATATTTCATGGTGGGACAGAAAACGCTGGACTTCCTTTAAAGGCTGATTGTTTTGCGTGTTTTCCCTTAGTGACTGCATTCTGCAGATGCTTAAGGTAGAGGCATTGCCTGCCTCTTTAAAATTACTTCTGCTTTACTCTTGCCTACAAGCCTGTCCTCCTTTATTTTTCTTGCTCTGAAAATAGCTAATGATTACAATTAGTGGACTGCATGTCCCAGGGTGTTTTATATCCATGCTAGATTTACCGTCTTTGAAGATGCAGGCTACCGTTGTTCCAGTTGCTGATCTGGGAGGGGAGGATATCCCACTTGTTTTAGCTGGTTTATTCATTTCAGTATAAGGGGTTTTTTTTAGTGGCCTACTGCAAGGATGTAAGGCTAAATTACACACAAGGTCAGTCTTGTTCATGGATAGTGAGATTATTTGCATTTTATGATGTAAATGCCCTTGCCATAATACAAAGGGATTGCTTGCAATGCCGTGTAGGTATTCACCTTCATCTGTTTCTGAGATTAAGTAACGCTTTTCTAAAGTGCTCATGTGACTTAAAAGCAGAGGCCTTGCTGGGCAGGGGCGTGGGGAGATTTTTAAGATCTTCCTGGCTGCTGATCTAGCCTCCAATTAGATAGCATCAGATTTAGGTTTTAATTGTGATCCGGTTACTTGACGTAGAGCTGTACCCAGGCTAAAAGTGAGCGTAGATGCACAAGGACTTCATGTTATGTTTGGATTCTTGGGGTCGGTCTCTCTGATGTGGTGATCCAACACCAGTCTTGACTGGTCGAAGTGAAGGGCCTGCGAGTAAAAAGCTGTTTTCTTTTCTGCAGGGTGGATGTAGTGATATGTTTGAGCACAACTGTGCGCAATGATACGTTGCAGGATGCCAAGGAGCACAGAGTCTCTCTGAAGTGCCGCAAACAGCTGCGTGTTGAGGAGCTAGAGATGGTAAACATGCATGAAACTTGTGGTCTGCCCACTCTTCTAGCGAGGTCCTTCAGTTAAAGCTTCCTGGTTTGACCACCCTAGCAAAAAAAGGAAGCTTCCTTGTAAGATGTATCTAGTTTATTTTTTCCACTCTTCTTGCAACACGAGGCTCAGTTGCCCTTCACGGTGAAAGTGATGATTGTGTGCTTTAATGCCTTAAATATTGTCACATGAAGGCTAAGGCAAGCTAAATGCTCTTTGGAATTTCAGCTAGAAGTGATTATGTTTAGTGTTAGATAGCAACGTGCTACACATGCTGATGTCCTTGAAGTCCTCGAAGAGAGAATAAAAGCTTCATTTTACAGACTGAGGAAACAAGCACAGATGAAGCAACTCGACTCCAGCTGCTCTGAGTTGCTCAGTGGATAAACAGGAGTAGTATTTGTTCTGGTAGGCAAGGCTGCCGCTTGGCTTCCTGCTGCTGTGCTTGCAGCGATCAGCTCTTAAGGTCTTTGTCCGGTAGATATTGAGTGTAAAAGCTTCACCCTAAGCCTATATGAGGAGAGACAGACACGCTTGCCGTTGTATGGAAGGATTCAAATACCAGGCATTGATAAAAGCGGGAAACTTCATTCACGTCTTCCACGTCACCCACTGGATGGGTGGCTATTAATAGTCCTTTAGCTTTCCTGTGAAGAGATTCTCGTTGTCTTGGGCATTTGTGTTGATGCCTTTCTAGGAGGAGCAGTGGAAACAACTTGTCAGCTCTAAAATTTGCTTTAAACCCTTTCTTGAGTGTAAAAAGCCAGCTGATCTACTGCATGGATTTGCAAAGTTGATTTCCCACTAACACCACTTCTCACACCCGAGACCCTTAAATTCCCAGGGAGTGACCTGCCTGTGAGAGTTGCTTGCTTTTTGGGAGTCAAGGGCTCCTGTTAATCTGTTAACAAAGCAAAATAGTCTCTTTAGAGTCCTGCTTACAAGTTCATGTTGTAATTTATCCTGCAGACCGAGGATATCAGACTTGAACCAGAACTGTATGAGGCTTGTAAAAGTGACATCAAGAATTACTGCCAAAACGTGCCCTATGGCAATGCTCAGGTAATGGATTTTATTAATAATTTACAATTTAATTTGTACTTTCATTTCAGAAAAATTTTGAAGAACGCTTTTTCCCTGTGAGTGCAGCTTTAGTTTTTCATTTTGATACCAACTGAAGTCTTTTGACAGTATTTTAGAACTTTTTTTTTTTCACTGGTTCACAAGCGTTAATACTGGGTGACCACAAAGCTGTGAGCACTTCATTCTTCAGTTAACGCTGGTTTTAAGGTATTAGTAGCTGGTTACTGCAAGCGTTGCTAAAGATTTCTTAGGTGTAATGTCTGCAAGATGAGGTTTGGGGTTTTGGGGTAAGTCCAGGTGACCCTCTCTGTCTCATTAAATCTTTGAGAAAAGATGAGCTTAAAGCAAGTCCTGGAATTAAGCATTGGTAATGACTTTTGATAAAATCTAGGCATTGGGAACTTAACTGCACAGATCAGGTGACGACAGCCATTAGGGGAACCCATAGCTGAGTGTTTGGAGCTGCGTGTGACAGAATCGTATCGACCGCGTGTCTGTTACCGTTGTATTACTGCATTGTAGATTATTGAATGCCTGAAAGAAATCAAGAAGCAATTGAGTACCCGGTGCCACCAGAAGGTGTTTAAACTGCAGGAGACGGAAATGATGGATCCAGAACTGGACTACACGCTCATGAGAGTCTGCAAGCAGATGATCAAGGTAATGGTAGTGTGCTGGTTTAAGAGGGTGAGGCTGGAATGAAAGAACTCTGAGCTTCCCATAAAGGCTTATAATGAGACTGCTGTGTTGTTTCAGAAGTGTGATTGTTTTTTTGTAAAGTAATCTGTTTCTTAACTCTGAATCGGGCTGAGGTTTCTTCAGGGCTCTTCTCTTTCGTCTTTACTTCTTCCAGATTCATCTTGCAAAGCGTGCTGTGACTGAAGAATAGAGAATAAAGGCAAATTGGCAAATTGCTTTTGGTACCGCCAACACAAACCAGTGCCTAGAAGCCAGCCAAGGCTGTGCGGCTTAGTGCTCGGTCCATCAGCAGAGATGCTCGTGCCCGTAGTCAATTTAGAGAGTACCACTGGTGTTTTTAGTAGGACGTGCTGGGCCTAGGGAGTGTGTCTGTATACATTTGCGTTGGGCAGGTGATTATTCTCTTCCATAGATAAAGTTAGGGTTTTTTCAAGTGCTTAGTGATGAAACTTGAGGGGGTTTGGTTTTTTTTTTGCAGCGGTTTTGTCCAGAGGCAGACTCGAAAAATATGTTGCAGTGTTTGAAACAAAACAAGAACAGTGAAGTGATGGATCCGAAATGCAAGCAAATGATTACCAAGCGCCAGATTACGCAGAACACAGGTATCCTTGTCTGAGCAAAACTGAACTTACCTGTCTGAGCTGTTGAGCGGTCTGCATGGCTGAAGGAATATGTGCTTTGTTTTATTCTCCTTCATGGCTGTCAGCACGTACACTGGCTTTGTTCAGTCAAGTTCTCTTGAGGGTCAGCATGCGTTACTTGATCCACTTTAATGCTGAAACTCTTACCTCACAAATTAAATTTCTGTTGTGAAAAAACACTTTTTTTCCCCAAAAACTAGATTCATTGGTGGTACAATGTCACCCGGGAAATTTTGTTCAAAGCTCTTTTGGAGTGTTACGTTCTGTAGTCTGAAGAGATGTGTACTCTGATGAAGTTCTGTCATCTTTCCCGGTTAGATTACCGCTTAAATCCAGTGCTCAGGAAGGCGTGCAAAGCAGACATACCAAAATTCTGCCAAAATATCCTGAATAGGGCCAAGGATGATACAGAGTTGGAAGGGCAAGTCATCTCATGCCTGAAGTTGAAATACGCAGACCAGGTGAGTAGAGCTGGGTGCACGCAAACGAGAAGCTCTACTGGGCTTGTGGTGTCCTCAGTGTCTGTAACAGGCTGTACGTAAACGAGTTGCTATGCTCCTATCCAAGTATTACAGAATACACAGCTTAAAATGCAAGGTGAGGTGATTGATTTATGAAAATAAAGGTCGTTGAGTGGGTTAATGACTTTCTCCGCTTAATAGCGTCTCTCTCCAGACTGCGAGGACCAGATTCGAGTAATCATCCAGGAATCGGCTCTCGATTATCGGCTGGATCCCCAGCTCCAGATGCACTGTTCTGAAGAGGTAGGAGAAGTAGCTCCGCAACTACATTTTCAGGATCAAAACTCCCTTCACGAAACAGATTTTGTTGCTCAAAACATGAACCATCTTGATAATTAAAACAAACAAACCCCCCCTTTGAACTGCTGCTGGCTGGTCAGGTTCTCTGCTTGTGATTTTTGTCCAATGTTCAAGAATTATGGTTTTCTGTTCAGTGCTGATATGAAGTTCATATTTTCATCTGGAATCTCATCAGTACTCACGACTATGGAAAAAGACTGCTTTCCTGTTGTAAAAAAAAAAAAGTGTGCTAGTTCTCTGCTCTTGTCAGCCTTAACTGGAATACAATCAGATTTTAAACTTTCACTTTTGATAACCGAATCAGGCATGTCTCAAATATTGCTCATTTCATATCGTAACAATATTTCTGTGCCGTTTTTCTCCCTGCTCTCCTCTCAGTACAGCAATATTGACTTCTTGCTGTTGGGTTTCAAAGGATATGCATTTTGCATGAGCCAGGCTGCCTTTGGCTTTGGGGTTCTGGGAAGCAAAGCATCTCATCACGTGTTCTCTAGCTGCATCCTGTGATGAACTCATGTACCGAGATATAAATGTGCTAAAAGGCAGAATAATTGTTGTGAACTACTGATGTTAAAATCCCTCTTTCAAAATAGATTTCCAGCTTGTGTGCAGAAGAAGCAGCAGCTCAGGAGCAGACTGGGCAGGTGGAAGAATGTCTGAAAGTGAATCTGCTAAAAATAAAAACTGAAATGTGCAAGAAGGTAACGGAAATAAGTTGAACGTGCTCTGAAAGGCATCCCATCCAGCAGAAGTTGGCCATTTTTCCAGATCACAGCCCAGGCCATGTTCTAGCTAGTGTGAAGCAAATTTCTTTACCCATCTCAGTTCTGGCCTGCAGCAATTCAATCTGGCTTCAATTTGCCCGTGAAAATTGTGCCGACAGTTCCTCCTTTGCAATTCCAGGCTTGGATCCTTTCTTGATTACGGTGGCCAAAGTTTCTTGTTACTAATCTGTTTGCTGTTGCTGTCTCCATTTCGGGCTTCCCGAGTGCTGGGTATGGCCTAGGTGTTGGCTATGATCAAGGGCTGTATGAGTGGTCCCCATGGCTATGGCACCTTATTTCAGTTCTAATTGAAGTAACCGTGGTCTATTGACTTTGTATCTTAGATTAATATGGGTATTTTAATGAACATAACTATGGTAACTGTTCTAAACCAGGACGTTGAATCCAGCCTAAACAGCATTCGTACCCTCATCCAGTGAATGGTGGGATTGTTTCATGATCCTGGATTTAAAAGATGATGCACCTTTCAGAAGCATTGAGCAGTACGAGTTCTATTCGCTCCTTTTTTTTGAGACGTATTTGTAATTTCTCCCTCCCCAGGAAGTGCTCAACATGCTAAAAGAAAGCAAAGCAGATATATTTGTTGACCCAGTGCTCCACACAGCCTGTGCCCTAGACATCAAACACCACTGTGCTGCCATTCCACCAGGGAGAGGACGCCGTAAGTGCTTGTGCTTTACTCCTGTAACCTCTCAGTCCTGAGGGCCTTTAGCTGAATTTTCTTACGTAGAAGATATTTCCACCAGTCCTGTACAGGTAATAAGGTGGAACAACTGCAGGGGTGGTAGATGCTGCTAGAAGATGGGCATCAAGAAGTCCTTCCTAGTGTCCAAGGCAGGACCAGTTCTTCAGTCCTAATACAACATCCTTGCAGCCGTATCTGCGAATTTAACGAGTGTATTTTATGTCCCATCATTCGTATGATTACTGACATTGTGTGATACCAGATCCGTAACCCTTCTATAAAATCCTTTCTGAGTTAAATCCTGGTGAAAACAAGCTCTTAATACACACGAAGTACCCAGATTCATTGTTCAGTGAGGTTTAGCTCCCACCCTGTCTGAGCTTCACAAAGGATACAGCTCCCAAGCTTGCTTACGACAATCTGATACCAGACTGTAGCAGAAGCTTCCCTGGAACTAAGCTGCTTCTCTTACAGAAGCAAATCAATCTGGTTTCACAAGATTCATTCTTAACCGATTCCCTTGGTCTGTCTTTCTTTGTGTGAGTCATTGTCCATGGTCGGCTTCGTTTCAGTATTTCTGACAGACAAAATTAACCTGAAGTCCTTTGAACCTCTTTTTTTTTTTCTCTGCATAAGTACACCATTTTTTTCTTCTCCGATATGAGAGGGGTAGGTAATATTTGCTACTTTTTCTAAGTTCACATAGATCCTAAAGGCTTTGAGACCTCATCACCTGTTCGAAGTCCCCCCAAGACCTGAGTTTGGCAGGTTCAGACCGCTTGAAACATAATTTATTTATTTCATAACCCATTTTTTTCCTGTTTGAGGTCAAGCTCTTTTACTTTGTTTACTGCTATTACATTAGCTAGCTGGAAAATATGTGTGGCTGTTTAAGGAAGATTATTGGGGAGGAAAAATGTTGTGAACTTTCCCATCTTTCTGGGCTCATCTAGCGTTAAAAGTAGCAGCCAGGTATTTTCCTGATGATTCTTTCATGCTGGTTACTGAATGCCTGTCTGAAATTCTGGATATGCTGTATTTATTCCTGTTTTGTCTTAATTCTTTTGATGGGTGTTTTGATGTGTCTGCACTGCAGGTATGCAGAAGTCTCTAGCTTAGGGAGGGATCTGCCTCTGACCATTTGAACTGACATTTCTGTGTAAAAAGGCTGGAGTTAGTTTAAACTTTACAGCCTGTTTGCTATGAACAAAATAACTCTTCACTGNAAAGCAGAAAACATCCAATTAGGGATTATTCAAATAAGGCAGCATAAGTACAAAATGCAAACTGTTGTGTCAGTGTCTCATATGAGCATATAAAACAGCTTACGACTTAGCCAAATGGCTCNGTAGCCACCCGGAACGTTGTGATTTCATTTCCTTTGCACAGGGCTGTGTGAAAGTTTTGGTAGTTACACCTTTCCAAAACATTTTGTTGATGAAAAGAAATTTCCTAACAAGCCTAAGGAGACACAGTGTGTTTCTTCCTGAGGTGTGTTTGATCTTAGTGTTCTCTCAAGGGTTGTGGCACAGTGTTCAGAATACAGCTCACTGAAGGTGCAAATTTATAAGACTTTATTAAAATCTTGTGTAAATCACATTAATTACATCTTTGGTATGTACTGTCATTTGGTTTTGGAAGTCAAAATTCCTTGCGCCTCAAAATGCAATATTAATCATGAATCGTAGTGAAATGGCTAGGTTCAAGGGTACAACAGGGCTTTGTGTAGAGTAGACCAGGCTGGCTAGTCTGTTTAGAAAGCTCTGTGACTACCAGCCTTTAGCAGAATTGAAGTGTCCCTTTCCAAAGGATGTTGTTGAAGCCACTGTTTCTATTTTGTAACACCATCTTCTGTGCTTACAGAAATGTCGTGCTTAATGGAAGCTCTGGAAGACAAGCGTGTGAGGTTGCAGCCTGAATGCAAGAAACGCCTTAATGATCGTATTGAAATGTGGAGCTATGCCGCAAAGGTCAATACGTCAAGGATTTCCTTTTTTATTTTTTTTTTGCATTGGATTTTTCTGTTGTAAGCTATTTATGAAAAACTTCAACTGTAATGAGATTCTTGTCTCTGAAGTTTTGCATTTTGAATTTGGTCCAGAAAAATTGAAATCAGGTCTCGTTTTTTGAACTTGTATGCCTTACTCTCTCAGTGCCTGGGATGCATCCTCAACAGTGCAGAAGCAAACTGTCTTTTGTGCACGCAGGCCTTGGCCTCCTGTAAAGAAGGAATGAAATAGGGTCAGCAGAAGTCCCTGTTACAAAGCTGTCTCCTGAGCAGTGGTTCCTTCAGATGAACCGTTGCAGGCCCGCTTGTTTGTGGTTCAGGCCAAGTCTGACGATGACAGGAGGCAATAGCAGTACCAGATACCAAACCTGATCAGTGGCAAGGCTGAGAGTCGCATGGAAAGTGCAACTTGGCTCATTTGTTCCCTTCTTCCCTCCAGGTTGCCCCAGCAGAAGGGTTTTCTGACCTTGCCATGCAAGTTATGACCTCTCCGTCCAAGAACTACATACTATCTGTGATCACAGTCGGCATCTGTGTACTCTTCCTCATCGGCCTGATGTGTGGACGCATCACCAAGCGGGTGACAAGAGAGCTCAAGGACAGGTAGAGCCTGGATTGCCTGCTGAAGAAATGCCTGCCCAGTGCCCAGTTTTGTACAGCCCTCCTCTGTATAGTCTACCCACCCCCTCTTGTGAGAGGAGAATTAAAAAAGGAAAAAAAAAAAAAAATTAGAACAGCAGCAGGTGTTGGCTCAGTTTTCCCATCCTGGATCTCATCCACAGCATCGCCATCCTATGAAAGTTTGTGTGCAACATTGGCAGCCCAGCCAGCAGCTTTTGTTACCCCTTTGTTAGCAGACTCTCGTTTACCTGCCTGTAGACAAGTCTCTGTTGTACTGTTGGAACTGCCTTCACTCTCCAGATCAGACTGATATGACCTGCAGCTCAAGCAGTTTTTAAGTAAATTTTTAAAGAAAGACATATATCTGCATACCAACTATATGATTTAGGTAACGGTTCGTACTGAAATCTAGGCATCCTCTGTGGCTGGGTGAAATTGAGGCAGGAAATTAAAGGGTAAATTGCATCTTACACCACAGTTGGCCTTGTTTTGGACATCTTGCTCATCTTATGTAAAGCATCTTCAGAGCATAGTCTTGGACAACCTAAGGACACCAGGCACTGCTGTCATCTTCTAGTGAATATCCTGCTTTTGTGACTGTGGATTTTTTTGGCTGAAAAGATGTCCTCCCTTTCTTCCTCTGCCACTCACAAGACAGAATAAAATACTGACTGGGATCAAATACTCACGCGAGCTGTACAACTTGTGTTGGAGTAGGTTAAAGACACGGTGTGTAGATGTGAGGTGTGCGCTGCCGTCAGCAGGCCGGAAGTGCCCTGAGCAGTTAACTCGGTCAACTTTGTTAGCGACAGTGCCATAAAGTTCTAACACTCCTTTTATTTGATTTTGCTGCTGCTAAGCTATTACCATTCCGAATTATCTACAGATGGTATTGACGCGCTGATGATGCTGTGCTTTGTCAGGGACGCAGAACACGACTGAAAACTCAACATGCTCTTATCTGTAAAACGGTTCCTTGTGGGCTAGTGCAGTGGTTTGTAACTGGCCCGTCTGGGTTGTAATGGTTTGAATGGTAGCACTGAAGAGTGTTTTTCATTTCCACAACTACAATTGATAAGGGATAGCAACTGGCGTTTTCTGGAATGCAGGACCCAGGGGCTGGTCCAGAAGGCCAAGCAGGAGTGGATGGGAGGATGATGGCGTATGAAATGCAGAGCTTTAAGGGACGTAGCCTTGACATTGCACCATCAGTGTGTGCGCTCATGCTGTGTGTAGTTACGCTCCCAGAGCATGGTACTCATATCCGAGAGCCCAAAGAAGGTGGTATAGGAAAGCTGCACCACGAGTTGTGGCTGCTTCTTACCATCAACTTTGTTCCTCAAGTAGGAGGAGGCCTGGAGGCCCTAAGCCACGTGCTTTGGCTGAAACATCGAGTGTCTTGGTGAAATCCAGAAGCGACTGCCCGAGAGTCCATGTGTGCAGTAGGGTATCCGTCATTCCCCTTTCAGGTGTGCTTGCCTGCGTGTGCGGCAGTAAAAATCATGTGCCTGGAACTGTCCACCTTCGGCTGATGCTTGAACCATAGCTTTATTTTCCCCCTTAGTGCACTGCTAGGTAAGACCTGACACTTCCAGCTCTCCCCAGTGTTCTCTAGAAGAACAGTGGAGGTGATTTTGAGACACTTTGGGGTGCGGACCAGCTGATTCTGATGCTGCTGTGTGTACAGAATGGCATGTACAAAATACTGTGAGCTTTTGTTGCAGCTGAAGCTTTTGCCGATGTCCCTTCATCCCGTGCTGAGGATGGACAGCAAACTGTTAGCGGCACACTTTTAGACTTGCTGTGCTAGTGAGTCTTCCACAAACACTTCTGGTTTGATATCAAAGTATTACGAACCCAAGGCGAGCAGTAGAGAATGTCTGAGCAGCGAGGGTTCAGTGGAGAATGAGTGCATGGTAGGATTGCGGTGAAGTGGTTAGCTAGAACGGGAATTAAGCTCGAATTCTTTCACCCCTCTTCCCTGGCGCTCGCGGAGCTGAACTGGCTCTCTGTCAACGCGAAGTGGAGCAGAAGAGGAATGGTTGATTGAGTCTCTTAGGTAGCACAGGTGTAAAACACCACGAATGTCAGTTTGGTGGTTCTAAGTGTATCTCATTTCACCTGACAGAGTGATGAAATTACTGCTGTAGGAATGGGTGTGTTCGCAGAGCCGCCGGCATGGGAAGTGGCATCTCGGAGCAGCCTTACTTGCTTGGCATGAGTCCTGCTTCTCGAAATGTCTATGAGGCGTAATTAAATTGCTGTTGGAGGGCTTTTTTTAAACTGTTGTGACTTTTTGAAATGGCATTTTGTAACCTGATTAGCTTGAAAAGCCTAATTAGATGGTTTATTGTCTAGAAATAGCATCTTCCACTAAATTCCAAAAGACATTGCAGTGAAAATTGTAGGTTTTTAGCCATAGTTCTGAATGTGAGTCCTGTTTAGCTCTGAAGGTGACTTTTGTTACTTTTCTTTTTAATTTGGAGGAGGTTACGGCAGGTGTGCCTGGAGCGCTGCGTTAGGAGTCTGTGCTCTACATTGGTGGTGGTTGACGGTCGGTGATGTTTCTGATGGTCAGCAGGCTCGCCTGGCAATCTGGTTGCAGTGCGAGTGCTCTGCGATGGTGTGGTAGGTGTGTGTCTGGAGGCCCTTTGAAGCAAAAGCAATATACTAAAGAAATTTCTGCGTGATCCCCTCGGATGTCCTTTGTCACTCTAAGGGCAAAGACCCACCTTTTAAAGGTGGAACACTGGTCAAAAGGGTCCAGGCCATTTTATCATGAAGCATCACGCTCTACCTGCATCTTAAGATGGAGCCTTCTCCCACTGCTGATGACCAGATTTTCTTTTTTCATGGCTAGAAATCTACCAGTGCCAGTCTTGAAACACCCTCCTCCTTTTCACGTATACCTAAAAATCTAGAGGTCTCAAAAGCACAGAGGCCCATGCAAGTACTCTTCCGAAAATAACCTGCTTGTGCTGTTGCCAACACAACCTCTTGCCTGCAGGTAACTGTTCTCCAGTGCGGGGAAAGAAAGAAACGGTTGTGAGAAACAGTGTTGTTACCTTGAGCTTGAGGAGGCCTTTTTAACTTCTCTGATCTGGTTGACTGTGCTAGGAGTAGCTGCGATCAGCCAACAGAAGAGCATTGGCTTGGCAAAACCTGGGGTCCCCCTGCCTCTTTGCAACCCTCGTGCGTCGGTGGAGGAGGCTGCCCGCTCGCAGAGAGCTCGGTCTCGATGTGCTGATGCTCCCGGGGCTGGCTGGAAGGGGTGGATGGCTGGAGCCTAGCAAGGCCTGCAGCTCTCCGTTTCCACCCTGCTGCTGCGAGGGTTAGAGTTGTGTTTCCAAAATGACAGCACAGGTGAGGTGAGGAAGGGGGACCAGGTGAGGTGAGGAAGGGGCACTGTGTGTGATGTGCACCTGGGGACTTCACTCCTGCTAGCCTGTTAGCGTTCGTTCTTGTTGACCTTAATAAGCTTATTTATTGTTTACCTGGTGGCTCTAATCTAGTCCTTTTGCTGAGTTTCAGCTTGGGATTCTCCTGCCTTGTCTCTGTCGTTCAGGCTGCTGGCGTAACTGGTGTGGGTAGGAACAGGATGCCGGGCACTGCAGGTACCGTGCAGCAATCCGAGTACCCCCGTGTCTGTGTCCCTGCGAAGGGCTGGGACAGCCCTCGCGAAGCTCAGTCAGACCTGTAGCTTAGTTTAAGCATTTCACCACGAATCTGAGACTTTAAAATCCACGCACATAGAATCAGTCCTGTTCTGGAGGAACACAGAGTAAGCGCGTTGTGTGAGAAATAGCGGAGAGGAGCGAAAGTCTCAAAGTAGCGAAACCAGCTGCGGGTGGGCACCGCGGGGAGACACACGGCAAGCCGGAGGGATCGGAGAGGAGTCGTGTCTGTCTCGGATGGCGACTGCAGTTAAAACACAACGTTATTATGTAGTGGAAAGACGACTGTAGTACTTTTTTTTTTTTTTTTTTTTTTTT
>Ga0065711_1034320_pt1 | contig 23982 bp, 13 predicted proteins | sample Hoacrofraction12_FD_59098 | JGI IMG/M metagenome (GOLD analysis project Ga0065711, IMG submission 59098) | Hoatzin crop microbial communities from Cojedes, Venezuela - Epithelial fraction 12 v2 (version 2) | ecosystem: Host-associated > Birds > Digestive system > Esophagus > Crop | place... | reverse complement strand
TCCGGGGTGACCTTAGAGCAGCCTGCCAGTACCTGAAGGGGCCTACAGGAAGGATGGAGAGGGGCTTTTCACAAGGGTGTGCAGTGATAGGACAAGGGGAAACGGCTGTAAACTAAAAGAGGACAGAAGTAGATTAGATATTAGGAAGAAATTCTTCACCGTGAGGGTGGTGAGGCCCTGGCCCAGGTTGCCCAGAGAAGCTGGGGCTGCCCCCTCCCTGGCAGTGTTCAAGGCCAGGTTGGATGGAGCTCTGAGCAACCTGGTCTGGTGGAAGATGTCCCTGCTGATGGCAGGGGGGTTGGAACCAGATGAGCTTTATGGTCCCTTCCAAGCCAAACCATTCTGTGATTCTATGATTCTATGACACTTTAAGAAAATAAATTAGGAACCTGCTGGTTTTCAGTGAATTCCATGAGTAATTCGTAACACCCTAAAAAATACCTGTGGGACGAAAAAGAAAAAAAAAAAAAATTCTTGGACATAAAAAAATCAAGACTTTTTGGTGTGCAGAGATTCCTCCGTTCTTCGGCGCTGCATACGTTGGCGTTACTGCCCGTCTGTGCTATTCCCCTTGCCTCGCACCTAAAAACAGCGCCAGAAGTAACGCCGCACCCCGTAACGCTCGGCTGGGGTGTCCGAGCAGCCGAGAGTCCCCACGGCTCAGCCGACCCGGGCGACCCTCAGGGCGTGGGGTCTTCTGCACCCCAGCACCCCGGCGCGTTGGAGATGAGGTCACAGGGTGCACCCCTCTTTTTTAAGATTAAATTAGAAATAGAGTGTTTCTTTTTATGCCACTGAAGCTGCAGGTGCAAAAACCTCCTGGATAATTTGTCCGTCTTCTCCACTGCCCCTCTCATGTTGGCAGCTACGTGTGCTAAGGGCTTCCCAGCTGTGAGCACACAAATCACAGCCAAGGTGACTTCAGGGTGAGCCGGGTAATACATTCAGGGGCAGGGGGGAATCCCAAATGGTAAGTCACAGTATGATTAGACCAGGGTCAAAAAATACATAGTTCTGTATCTACCACAACCCCATTAATTCCTGAGGTTGTGGCAAAAATCGTCTATGTATTCAATGCAGAAAGTAGTTTAGAAAATAAGTGGGGTTTTTTCATTCAAAGATTCAAGGCAAGCTGAGATCAGCTTGGCTTTGAATTTGCCTTGCGCTGAGACACGTATCGATACTTTATAAATCAGAGCCCAGTTGCCTGGGCAATTGTGTACCGTAAATATATTTAACCTTGAGTCATGCGAAATGAGCCTTTAAAGCAAGCGTGCATACATTCGAATCGATGATCCTAGAAAACACATATTGGATAATGTCCTGTATAAAGAAGCGAGTGTCAAGACAGTCAAGGAACTGTTTAGGAAAGCCTAAGGTAGGGGAATAAATTTTGCAGTGACACTGCTAAATAATACCCTTTTCCGGAAGAAAATCCATTTACTTTAACAAGATCTTTGGCTGAGCAGAGACCAGAGGTTCAGACCTGCGTAGTGCAGCTCCTAGGTGTAACACAAGCTTTTACAATGTATTCTTAAGGAGGGACAGAGGTGAAGGTTAACTAGAACACTGTTGTTGTGTGGGTTTTTTAACTGGGAAATACTACTTGATTATGTTTCATGAGGTATCTGTGGGAATAAGAAGCAAATCTCGCATCAGAAGTTGCACACCTCTCAATGTCTTGATTTATTTCTCCTCTTGCCGAACAACGTAGAACTTCCCTGCCACGTGGGACACCCCGGAGGACCAAGACTGAGTCACCACGAGCATGCCGGTCTTCGCAGAGAGCAGCGCTGCAAGAAAGGTGGGGACGTACAAGTGAGCACCATGTGGTTGGACAACTGGACATGCTGGTGCATGACGCACGCTTTTTGCAACACATTGCAGCCTCGCCGTTGCTGGTGCCGGTTCTGCACCCTTGGCCTCCTGCGCTTTCCGTGCCTGTGTGCATGCCTCTGCTGCTCCCAGAGTCTGTGCAGTCATCCTCTGGATGCTCTGTTGCCGTATATTTGCAGCTAAGATCCAAACAAGCTCGTTAGGAAATCAACTCAGTTATCTCTGTTGAGCACTCCCTGAAGTTATACTTGAAAGACCTTCTTGGGCAACACCACGTCCTCGTCCATGGTGTCATTCCTCACATGGAATCAGGAATCACATAGTTTCATTGGGAAGTTCAAACAATTACGATCCTCTTTTACTTTTTGCTCCCTCCTTTTTTGCTTCTCTGGGGCATCAGAACCTCATAGCTATAATAGTTAGGAGTGTCTAATTTTAAGCTTTAATTTATTTCTGAGTACTTTATACCCATTTGTCTTGCCTGACAACACTGGCCTTGACCTGAGCTAGCTCACTGTTCTCCTCTGTTTTAAGATCTTTATCATGCCCCCTCCATACCTTTTCTTTTGCTAGGCTAAACCCGTGCTTTCCTAGGCATGTTTTGTAACATGCGCCCTCCACCCTGCTGCTTATCCAAGCTGTTTTTGTGTATGGTCTTTGGTTTTAAGTTGAGTTTCCTTCAGTATGGGTGAAATTATATACCAGTTTTGGACAAGGTACTAAATAGGACTAGTTAGAAAGAGCTCAGATCCGGTGAGAGTGCCCTGGACTGTAAGCTGGCGTTCAACTCGCTGTTTCACCGCTCCATCACATTGCTGGCTGGCAGTTACCCTCTGGCCAAATAGAACTGGTGAGTGTTTTTTCCCTGCTTTTATTTCCAGGTGATAACCCCCAGCTCATGGCAGAAATTTGTATATTTAGCTCCTACAGGCATCATCCTATTTTGTCCTATTATATTTCTTACTTTATGCTTTACTGTGACCTTATGGTCACTCCAGGTTTTTTCATCCCATCATCAGACACTCATCGGTCAGCACTGGCAGCTCCTCTGAACATCATCTCACCAACAGCCTCAGCTGGCAGATCCCTCCCTTTGGCCGAGGCTGACCAACGGCTGCTCCCTGAGGAGTTTCACCAGCAGTATCCATCTAGCCCGATGGTTTGTCAGCACAACACACCTCATTGTCTCCCCTTTGGCCTGTGCCTTACTGTATTGACATTCTTGTACTAATCCTCATCCTCTTTGGCTTAACTAACAATTCCCCACGTGTCACTGTGCCAAAAGCTTCACTGAGCTCCAAATAGATCAAATCTGCAGAATTATCCTTGTCAAGAAAATGACTTACCTTGTCCAAAAAAAAGGGATCAAGTCAGTCTGGCACAATGTACTCGTGCTGCATTTTATCTGATTTTCCATCGTGTAAATCAGTGCAAACCATACACCACTACATAAAGTCTGGTGATCCTTGCAGTGCAAGCAAAATCAAAATCATGTTATTGGCTGATGATCAAGGTCATCGCTCAGGCAAATCACTAAGCACATCTGAAAAAATGAGACACAATTTGTGGAGTTTTCTACTGTTTAAGACATCTAAAGAACACAGTTTTGTTCACATTTCGTAATGGTTTTGGAGCATGTCCAACGAGGATGACAGCGGTTCACAATTTTCCAAACCGATAGGTTATTTCAAACATCATTGGATATAGCATCTGACTGTTTGTGAGAAAACCACATATATGAGAAGAAAAGTATGTTCAGATGGAGCCTTGTCTGCATAAATCTGCTCTGGTCAAGACTGAATTTCAAGTTCCAGGCTGGTTGTTTGGTAACATAATAATTTGGTTTTCATAATGCTCTGATTTCAAGTAATGGAGAACACTTCCAAAACAACTCATTAATCCTTTCGACACATGTGTAAGCTCGATACCATTATTCCCAAATTTTGGAGTGAATGGAATAACAAGAGCAGATCTAACAACGAGGTACGAAGAAATTAAGTTGTCTCTCATAATGTAATACAACAAAGACATATATACACCTTCGTCCTCCTCCGGCGCCTGTTAATGCCCAGCAGAAATATGAGCTGAGTGTACAGTCTTTGTAGCAGCAGCTCTTCCCTTTTAAAACCAGATTTTCCATAGCCCTTTTTCAGTTTTATGATTTCCCATGTTCTTCTGTGTTGCTGGTTTCTAGCTTCCTCCTCCTTCCGTGCTGAGGGAGCAGACTCGTAAGGATGCCCCAGCTCAGCCTGGGCAGGACATGCTGCGCAGGACAGGTGGGGGGAGACTGCATGGGGAGAGACCCCGGGGTCTCCAAGGGATGGTTGGGCTGCAGAGCTGGACAAGTGGAAATCAGTGGCAGCCCGTGAGCCCCTTGCCCGCACAGAGGGCCCCACGAGAACTGCTGTCCTCAGCCAGGCTATGTCACCAAAACACAGCCAAAACAGGGGCTAGATCTGCCTGGAGCCCAACAGCTTCATGACAGAACCCAATGTTTCTTTTCCTTTTTTGTGTGGCTTTTTTTTTGTCCTATGTTTTTTATTTTCCATGGCAGTTTTACGCTACTCCTCATTTCCAGAAATTCTGCCAAGTGGACCTTTCTCCCATAATGAGACCCATATCCCACAGACACCTTACCTCCTGTCTGTAACCATTGCTCAGGGTCAAGAGAAGAAACAAGGAAAAAGAATCAGAGGGAAGAGGAAGCTTGTGCAGTCTTACTTGAGGCGAGGTGCTCTGGCTGTTTTACACAGCAGTTGGAAGCATTTGCAGTTATGCTGAAGGAAGGTTTTGCAATCAAAGTAGTCAGAAACTGGAAAGACCTTTTTGGTAGATACACTTTTCAAGGAGCCAAACTTCCATATTCTCTCAGGGCATGTCTTCAGTGCATATAGATATTTAAAGTTAGGTGGGGAAAACAAAAATATTTTTATATTTGCCTTGAGGACAAAATGAAATTTGTGAAATACTAGCAGCTGTGAGAATTATTTTAACTTCTAGGCAACTTTTCAGAGTTACTAAAAGATGTAATAAGGGATATGTCATCTCCCCTAGACTGCACAGAACAACGAAGCACACAGAATAAAGAAGACAAAGCTAATGAGGTATGAAGACTCTCAATGCCAACGCAGAAATGCAAAAAGTAGATCAGCATTGGAGTCTCAAATCATCTCCTATTGTAAAGCGAGTATGCGCAGGCTACTTAGGAAATAAACGACGCACTCAAAGCTGATAGAGGCATGCTGTGTCCAAGCAAAACACTTCATTTTAGCATGTGGTCCCATCAAGGCACTTCGCTGTTAGTCAGACTGTGAAAGGTACGGATCTGATGCATCATTATGCAGTTGCAGCGTGCTTGAACGTTTCTGGTTACTGCAGATTGAGAGCTATTTAATCCTACTGCAGAACAAAAAAAAGACAGAGTTGAAAAAATAGAATGTCACTGTAGTAAAAGACAGATCAGTAACTCTGTTATGACTCAGTAGCTCACGATAAATTATTTAAACCACTTGTGCTCAAGAATGACCTTTCAGCCATTGCAAGACAAGAAAAATATTTTCCTTTTTTTAACCTCCACAATTCAAATCACACTCCTTCCTTCAAAATCAGGTGACCAAGACATGGGAATTTGATCATTAATCTCAGACTTTGAAGTACTGAAGTGCCATCGATCAGGTGTAGATGGTGACAGAGTACCGGGGAAGTTGGGAGAGCGGCAGCTGGGCAGAAATCAGAGGCAGATCACATTGCTTGGCATAAATTTCTCATAAATTTATGACTGAATACTTTAAATTGATGAAAATTTTTCAGATTATTCAGGTAGGTTCCAGCCAGCTCCAGCAGCCCCACTGCAGGGCATGGCTGAGCCCCGAAAAGCGTGTTTCAGAAAGGGCAAAACACTTTAAAATTTTTAAAAAATTGTGAGAAACAACAGTGTGAACAGCAAGCTGAGAGTAGGAAGGGGAGAAGGTGCTCCTGGCACCGGAGCAGGGTTTCCCTTGCAGCCTCTGAGGAGGATCACATGCAGCAATTGGACATGTCCTGAGGGACCTGCGGTCCACGGAGAGCCCAGGCTCGAATGGGTGGACATGTCCTGAAGGCCAGCAGCCTGTGGAGGACCCAGGCTGGAGCAGGGAGCAGCACGAGGAGGATGGAGCAACAGAGGGGAGCTGGCACGGACCGACCACAGCCCCTGCACCGTCCCTCTGCACCACCCGGGGCTAGGGAGAAGGCAGCGGAGCTAGAAACAAAGGAGTGAAGTTGACCCTGGTAAAAAAGGGTGAGGGCTGGGGGGAAGGTGTTTTAGTGTTTGCCTTTATTGCTCATCATTCAACTCGGTTATTAACTGGCAATAAATTAAATGCATTTTCCCCAAGTCAAGTCGCTTTTTCCCATGAGGGTGAGTGGTGGGTGATCTCTCTGTCCTGACCTCAAAGGTTTTCATTTTATTTTCTCCTCCTTTCCTGTTGAGGAGGCAGATTGAGAGAGTAGCTGGCAGCTAGCCGAGGTCAACTCACCATGCCTCTATAGGTGAATTTTCAAGTGCTGCTGAGGGATCTATGTGGGCAGCACCTATGTATTGTGTATGTACTATATGGGGAAAAGCCAGCACATCTGCCGTCTTATTTGCTGCTGTTTTGGAAAACACCTGGAAGAATGATGTTCAGTAGTTTTAGGGAACTTAAGGTTAGTTTTGGAGCAGTCTAACTGTGAGTAGTGTCAGATACCCATTCACCTGTCCTTAGGATCTCCACACCTGAGTTACTTTGCTTAAGCCAACATGAATTTCCTTTTTGACAGGTTTACAAAACCAAAATGATGTTTCTGCTATGGTGAGTTAAACCTTTTTTTTTTTTTTCGGAGATAGCTTTCTCACTAATGGAAGTTCTCATACAGAGAACACACTGAGGAAGTTCTTCAGTGAAGTATCAAATGAACTGGAAAAGATACTTGCTCACATTGCAACAGAGACAAATCAGCACTGTGCCGATTCATACAACTCCACCTCTAGGATGCAGGTAATATTTTTTGATCATTGACCTGGAAATTTTTCAAAGACTGTGAGTTTGCTACTCCTTACATTAAATAATTCACTTTCCATTATGTTTGCTAGAAAGAATGAAAAAACTGTAGGAGTGTTTTGAAAAGTGTAGTAACTTGCACAGAAATTGGGATGAGGAGAAAAGGCTTTAGAGGAATCAGTCTGGAAGTTGTACCAAACTAAGTGTACGCGTAGCCAGTCTGTGGTTACGCGGCTGCAGTGTTAGCCAGGATCTCAGCACTTCAGCAAAGTGTTCTGTAATAACATCAGGTTAGTTAGCAAAACATGGAGACCCTTCACATACGTATGCAGGACATGGTACAGGAAACTGTATAAATGCAGTAAAACATGACTTATTGCTAGAGCTTTAAGTTGATACACACAGATCTTGAAGGGTATATAATTTTGATAGCAATAAATAATACTGGCTATTTAGCACCTATATAGATCTTCCATTACTATGGTATCGTAATAGCACAGTAGTGCTAACTGTGAGTAGTGATGCTGGACACTGAAGTGTGCTCAAGTCTGACAAACTTTAGTAAAGGCTACCGGTTTTGAACAGATGAGAATCAGAGAGTGATAGAGAGGAGTGGAAAAAACATGGAAAAGTTCAAACCCATTTTAGTCTGTGTATTCATGAATTAGTAGAGGGTGATGGGCAAGTTTCTTGTATACACTTACAAAGGATGAGGCCAAACTGTGGTAAAACAATTTGCTGTTAATGTTCATTGCTTGCCCATCCCAATCTTCAACATTCTTGTGCAGTATCCCTTTCATGTGAGTGAGGCTATCACTGGTTGCTGGTATGCTGTGGAAGCCTGCACCCTCCTAAAAGGAGTACCATGGAACACGTCATACAGCTTCAAGAAATCTTGACTGAGCGCAGTTGGCACTGCTTATCTTCTCTGTCACAGTAGCCAAAGCAGATACTCGGGGGAGGGAAGTGTGCCACCTGACCACCTGCAGTTCTTCCTCTCTTTCTTTTGGAGCAGAGCAGTTTACAGAACAACAGGGAGCTGGAAATCCCACTCTGGGGATGCCTCCTTCTTTTTCCCCCGAGATTTTCTGCAGGCTTCTGTGCTTCGCCCTCCCCTGCCCAGGAGCATACAAGCAAGTGGCAGGAGGACTGGAGCCTGTCTGGTGTGTTCTCGCTGTACACCAGCTGTCTGTTATTCAAGAAATGTTGTAAAACATCTCAGGGAGTCTGTGACTAACACGGTTTCAGTAACGATCCAGAAATAGGCAATAGAGCAAGAGTAAATTAGCAGCCACCCGGCAGCACCAAAGTGAGATGGGAAGAGCCTGTGTTTAAAACCCGGAGCCTTCTCCAATCCACATCATTCACATTCATCACTCACTGTAGAAAAGCAGGCACTTAACTGTTTGATTCTCCAAGTGCAAAGCCAAAGCAAGGCAAGTCTTTTCATGTGCTTTGTAGTACCAGCTGCTGTAGTGCCCTTTTACAGCTAATTAAAAACACATGATTTTCCAATTCACTCAATACAGAAAAATGTGTATTACTGTGCCATATCACTTCAATAGAGCACGTCATGCTGCAGACTAGAGAGCAGTAAGTACAGTCCTGCTGAGATCTGAAAAAAAACGAAGACAATAATGGGTGGCCTTTATCACCAGGAGTCTTAATAAATTCTCACCAAAGTCCCCTGAGGTACAGCTAGGTGCCATCTCTGCAGCAAAATCCCTGCAATTCAGCAGTGCAGGAAAAGGATTTGTCGTCTTCCCTCAGATCCTTGCATATGGGTGGAAGTTATCCATAGGGAAATGTTGATCTGCATGGCTGAAGTTGTTTCCAAGGGCCCCAGCAAAATCTTCGCTCCTGAGCTGGGGCTGCTAGGAGAAGCAGCAGACTCTTGAAAGGTAAGAGGGAAAGAAGCAGGGGCAGGGAGACCGTATTTTTCATTAGATACTGGGTTGTAATAAATGAATATTTGTGATCTGTTTTCAGGGCTCTGAATAAAAAAGGCAACATGAACAACCTACAAGTGCTGAAGTTCTACTCTTCTGAATTTGCAGTATAATTAATTTTATGGGAATTATGCAGTCAAAATATTCACAAATCAAGTCAATTTCTTTTTCTTTAACAGCTTTCAATATCAGGATAATTATCTGCTTCAGAGTCAGTAGTGTGTATTTCATACCTGTTCTATGTTAATATTCATATCCATATACAAAAGTCATGCCCATAAATTAGTATATTCTTCTGGGGCGTTCCAGCAGCTATTTTAATCAGTTAGGATAATTGATTGAGAAACTCACAAATTTGAAAAGCAGTTTGCACTAACACAGAATAAGATTCAGGTAGAGGGTGCGGCACAGTTTATATTAAAAAAACAAATGAAGCCAGAATTTTATCTCAATTTTCTTTTTGTAGTTTAGTCTGCATGTTATGATTCTGACTGAACCTAATCTCCACCTTCCCACACATTTCACTTTTGCTCATGGTGATCTCTTCTCAAAGTTGGGTGCACAACTTTTTCTAGGGACGATTTATTATCAAGGTAACACAAGACAGAGTGATGATTTTCCTTTTTTTTTTAATCCTGAGCATTTTAAAAGTGCATGCAAATGGTTATGCCGACACTGACACAAATTTATTACACGCTAGTGTTAAACATGAATCACACTAACAAATGGAGGATTCTTTTGTGTATATTTTGTAAATGTTTGGTTTCATTGTTGTGTGAAGCCAAGGCCTAAAATGTACATATTTATGCTGATAAGCATGAATATGTTCATAGAGATCATGGTCAGTTAAAGACTGGGAAATGAGCTACTCCAGATTCACATATTATTAGACAGTCACTGCTAGATATGGAATGCTAATAGAAAAAGACAAAACATGGACTTTTTGGATTAACTGCTCCGAATAACTTCCTTCTGTATTGTGCTCAGAATTTTTGTAAACAAAGAAACATAGACCCTTTTCAGAAGTATTCATAGAAGCCCTCAGGGAAGCAAGTCCTGGATGCTGGGGTAGTAGCAGGAGTAATGAAATTTTAGAGTCTGTAGAAATATTTTTTTCAAGAAATCTATACCTTTTACCCTTTAGTTGTGCTACTGCAATATTACGAATTAACTGTAAATGCAAACATTACGATTTAGTGTAATACAGTCTGTTATCTTTTGACACAGCAAGAATATGTATTCACTGGAGTGAAAAATGACTGGAAAACTCTGACTTTGTAGCACAACCAAAGAGCTTCTGTCAATACAAGTTATACCGTGCAAATGCACCCCAATCAATAGGATTTGAGAGCAAAGTGTTAGTGCTGTACATCGCACACTGTGCAGTTCTGTAGGTCTGTGAAAGTACTTCTGGAACACTGTAAGCCTGCTACAGATCAAGGTGCAAATACGATAGAAAATACAAAGGAAGCAACTACAAAAGAGTGAGCCTATGAAGGGCAGCGTGTTTATACCCACTGCCTTAATGCAGAGCTTCCTGAGCAGATGTTCAGACCAGGCTGCACTCGCGGCGTCTGCTCCTCTTGCACTTCTGCTACTACCCTATTATTTAATGTTCATTCATTTGGTCAGCCTATAGGTCATAGGTGGTATAAGATTATATAAAAATAGTATAAAATATCCTTCAGTAAGGAAATAAAACAAGTAAAATCTTAGTAGTTGTGAGAAACCATCACAGGCAAGATGTATTTGACTTCATTTTAGTTATGGTAATAGCAGATTACGTGATAGGGAACCATCAAAGATGAAATGTTTCAAAAGTAAGAAATGAGCCAGGACAGAAACCACAAAGGTAGTTTAAGGATCTTATCTTTATATACATGTAAGTATTTTTTTATATTAAAGATAGGGATTTATTTACTCTAAAAAGATTAGTTTCCTATTAGTAGCAACAAAATGTTTACTCCAATATGGTGTTTCTTTGGCCTTGTAACTGTGTTCAGACTGAGACTTTCCATCTGCACGTACCCCCAAACCTTTGAAATTTCGCCTCTGAACTTAGGTAAGGTTTTCTTCCTTCATAAATTACTCATATTTTTTTACATACTTTGGAGAACAATTCTAATTTTAAAAGTAATATTTTTACATGTGTTCTCCATCTCATCTATGATTTGCATATTCATAAATGTTGTAAACTGCCTGTATCATGTCTTTCATTTTTATGTTGTTCTTTATTTCGTCTATTGTATTTTGAAGTCATAAAATAGTTTCAAGTCATGTATCTAGCTGATGTTCAGGACTACACATCACATTTTAAAAGCAGAGATTTCTCAGACTTTATTGGGAAAATATTCTTGGGTTTTGCTCCTGACTTGTATCCCAGGACCCAGTAGAAGCCATATCACATGTGTTAACCTATTTAAAATGGATCAAAGAGTGTCTAATATGGGACAAAGAACCTATCATAAAGCAGTTCCACACTTTTTTCAGAAATGTTACTTGACACTCTCTTGCTGAAATGGAAGAGAAGTATCAGCAGTATTAGGCTGAATTTTAGGATTAAGCTCTGCACTCAAAACAGAAATAAAAGCTCAGAAAGGTCATCAGTTGTGCTTGCCTTCAATTTCTCAACTTTATAGTATACCAGAATGGATGGATGGATGGATGGAAGTATGGATGGATAGATAGATGTAGAAAAAACAAACCCAAACCCAAACCAAACCAAACAACCCCAAAACCCACATGAGTCTGGCCTTGAAAAATACCATAGTTTTTCCTACTTGTATATACCAAGGAATTATTATGAGTACAAGAGCTGTTGTGGCCAGGGATTGAGACGCTGTCGCTCAGTCCTGTTGGCACTGGGCAGGGGCCAAGGAGGCGATGCTGAAGCACATTTATTGATTTCCAAGCAGTCAGGAAAGTTCAGAGATGTCACAGCGGTGTTTAAGATTCTTGGACAGCCATTACATGACTACTTGTAAACAGATACTAAGGAAGCCTCTAGTCAAGTCTTTCTGTGGATATCAGTTTCCAACTCATAAGGAAGGAATTCAGTGTTGAGATTAGGTGTTCAGTTTTGCTCACATTCTGAAGAACTACTTTTGAAAACTCAGTATCATCCATTTCAGGGTGAGACGACTCATCCTGAAAAATTCTTCTGTATTGAAGTCTCATGAGTATCCAACTGCATGCACGTAAGTCTTTCTTTTCTCTTTTAAATAATGCCTTTGCCTAAAAAATCAGGTTTTTTCTAGTATCTAAATAATGATTTAAAATCTATGTATGATCATAACTGCAATAATAATAATAATATGAAATTTCCTCAGAACTATGCCAAGCCTTAATCTATTGTGCATAGAAATGGCCAAGTCTTATCCTGAAACAGTCAAGATTGTTCAGAAAATCTTGACTTAGAGGCTAGTAATAAATAATTTTTTTAGAGAGCGCATGATTAATTTTGTTTGCATATCACAGAATATGGAGCCCTTAGTCTATTTGTCGTGCAGCATTTTTAAAGTAGTAACTTAGGGAAGTGACATACTATTTCAAATAGCAGAGATAACTGCTGGGGTCACAGATGCTTTATGGGTTTTCTACCATTTCAGTAATTTCTTCATAAGTTTATAATCCAGTAATCAAAGGTAACATTTGATTGCAAACCAGAGAATCATAGAATCATAGAATGGTAAGGGTTGGAAAGGACCTTAAAGATCATCTGGTTCCAACCCCCCTGCCATCAGCAGGGACATATTCCACCAGACCAGGTTGCTCAGAGCTCCATCCAACCTGGCCTTGAACACTGCCAGGGAGGGGGCAGCCATAGCTTCTCTGGGCAACCTGGGCCAGGGCCTCACCACCCTCATGGTGAAGAATTTCTTCCTAATATCTAATCTAAATCTCACCTCTTTTAGTTTACAGCCATTACCCTTTGTCCTATCACTACACAAAAAAAGATATTTAAGAAGCTGTCAGCATAAACCTGTGCTATTTCTAATAAATATAATTGCTCTAGATTAGTTCATTTGCATAGTTTACATAGAGCTATTAATGATGTATCCTTTTCTCCTATGATTTAATCTTTCATCACTGCTTTGTGCTTTCTTCTGTTTATATCTTCCTAAAGTAAAAGCAAAATATTAAATCAGAAAAGCAGCAAGTCATACCCACTTACCTGTACGTGACTATACAAGGCAGTCAGGAATCAAGCTCACTACCGTGTGGGATTTTCTCTACATGAGAAAGGTGTAACTGTGTAGCTGTGGCCGTGAAATAAGAGTTTATCTCTGCTGGATCCAGTAGAAGCAATAGTGAGCACAATGAGACAACAAGCAGAATAACTTTAGAAGTGTTATAAATTACTGTCCATGTTTATTTATGTACCAAGGGTGTAAAAGCAGAGCGAAAGCTGGGAACACTCCCTGTCTTTCTCAGGAACTAACCTCAGCCTCAATGAAGCCAGGGAAATATTACAGCAACTGCAATTTCGGCTCTGTCAAAGCCAAACCACCTGTTTGAAAACCGCAGGTGTCCTCAGGAGGGATGTGATGAATGTCCAGTACCAAAAAAACATCCTGCATTGGTAAAAAAGAAACTAATTCAAGGGCTTCGCTTTGAAGGGGTAACAAACCTGTGATGAAACTGAGACGTTACTAATGTTTCTTTGGCATCATCAGGAAATGAGGGAGTAGGAAAGGCATTACGGAGCAACTCTGGAGATCCTATGCACTGTGTTGAACAAAGTAATTATGTGCACCTCCTAACTTATCCTACAACTATGACATCTTAGCCAGTTTTATGTTCTTTATGTTTGTGAAGGTGTCCATCTCGAGCTCTGGAGATCTTCTGTCTATGGCTCGTGTGCATTTTGTTCCAAGCTGTGCCAATCACCCCTATGGATACAGTGCAGTGTTCAACACATCCCTGTCAGATGTATGTCGTTATATGTGCTGCAGCCTGAATGAATCCAGAAATAACTCCATCTTGGTGTCAGCTGAGCTGACATACTCTGTCACTACCTTGCCAGTTTATGCATGAGGTAGCAGGAGCTGTGTGAGAAATCAATGAACAATCATTTGAACTAATTAAAAGCAAAGGGATTATGGTAAATGGATGTTGTTGAAGGAATCACGGGTTGATTTGTTGCAAAGAGGAAATTGTTTTAGCACTGTGTGTTCTTAAAAGGTATGTCACGGTTGTGTCTGAGGGTATGCCATGTTGCTGAGACAAGACTGCAGGGGGACGGAGGGGACCCTCAGCAGGAAGCATGTCACGTACTCCAAAACTGCCAGGTCCATGTCATTCAGCCCACTTGGCCAGCTGAAAGCCACATCCACCTGGGCACCCAAAACTCTTGTTTCCTGGTATATAGATGAGTAGGCATGTAATGGTGGTGGTTGGCCAGATGTGCTCTGTGTTTTTCTACGGAAGCTTGATTTTGACAGGAAAATGTATTTCTTGACAAATATTTTTGCAGAACATGCCTGCAGTCCTTGAAAATATTCCTTGAAAACCCTTGATGAGAAATGCAAATGAAGAATTCCATTTGGAATTTTCCACTTCTTTTAATTTTTCAGTATTTTTTTTCTTAAAGTGTTTGGTGGTTCAGTGTTTGCTTGTTTCCAGTGAAAAAAACACTTTCAGTGGAAGGAATTTTTTATATGGGCACATTCTGCAAGAAAACCAGCACACCATTACGCCAAACTTGACAGAGAAGTCAGGAGACTAACTCAAGGTCATGTTGCAAGTCAAGGGCAGAACTGGGAACAAAATTCCTACTTACAAGTCTATTCCTTTAAAGATGAGCTTTTGATTTCCAGTTACTCTGAAATCTTTCCTTCTGTCTGTGTCATTCTTTAACTTCAGCTCCTCTTCTGAATCCACCAAACATACTCTGTTCCCAGTTTTTTGTTACCTCATGCAATTTATCTTCACCATTTACCAAAGGCTACAGTATAATTTTCCTAGGAAGTGTCTCCTCTGGCAGCTCTGACTTCTGTGAAGAAATTCTGGGAAATCCTGTATTAAATAATATTAAAAACATACAATCATGTATTCCTCTCAATATATTTAAGATGCTCTTCAGGATCTGCATTCTGTGCCAGTACTGGAACACACAAAAGCTTGCTTGTTTTACTGAGGATAGGGAAGTCATACCTGAAGATGTTATTTTACGAAAGCTGAGCATGACAAAATAAACTTCCTTGTATTATTGCTATTGTGGAAGAACGTAATTCACTGTAAATATTGAGCGCATCCGAGTGTTTGAGGTCACAAAACCGTGCATATCTCTCTGTATGCTTATGCAGCGCTTAATGTGCACCTGCAGCCTTTTCTCATTAATGGCTGGGGTTTTTTAAAGGTAAGCTGTATTAATCTTAACAGAGGTCTTCATATTTGGTGTGAGAGCGATGAGGCATGGGAGTTTGAACACTGTACTGTCCTGTGGCAGCAAGCAACTAGGAGTTTGGCATTTGTGAGAAGACAGCTGCCAATATCACTCACCTGATATTACTAAGGCAGCAATAATACAATAAAGCAATAAAGAAGAAGGAAAAGATAGTTATTATTGTTTGTTTTGTTTGTTTTACTGGCATGAAAGCAAAGAAAGCTACACAGAGGGACGCCAAATGGTTACTCATAAATAATACAGCAGGCAGCGTGGATGGCTCGACACCGACAGCAGCACACCAAAGCAAATCCCTGCGGAGGAACACGCATGCTGTCAGATCTAATTGCAAAGCCAAGGCGCGAGTCTAACCTGCCACAAGTATTAGGCAAAGATTAGAAGTTCTAACCACTCATCTGAGTTGCCCACATTAGAATGAAAATCAAGAAAGAACAGGAAAAATCCTAAGCAATGATGAAGAAAATTACACCTGGACGTGGGGGTGAGGAGGAAAGAGGAAGTGGTATACAGAAAAAGCGAGACTCTCCTCCCGAACCCCGGCTAATACGCCTCACTAGGATGACACAAAAGCTTTCAGAAATATATTAGCTTCATTTTAAAAGCAAACAGAAAAACAGAAATCTTCCTGGTGTAAGGAAAACTTTAGAAACAGGAGTTCACAATAAATCAGGGCATTGTTCGTTTGAAGAATACTCTCTTCTTTTGAAAAATACTTCTTCCAAAGAAAAATGCCAGTGGTAGTTATACGTCTCAAAGACCTGCAGCTGGAAATATTTCTGAGACTTCAGCTTTTTTTGTATTTTGTACAGAGACTGAAGCAAGTCCTTTTTTTTTATGAAGTGTGGGAAATAAATGGCTTACAGCCTGACAGTGAAGAAATGAGATGAGATACTTAAATTCATCTCCCTGATTTGGCTCAGAAGAACTAAGGATTTATATCTAGCTCTCCTGATCTCCCCAAAGAAGCAAGATACAGCTTTCTCTCTCATTCTTTTTTGCTTCAGTTTTTATTTTCTGGTGCAGAATAGGAGTCCTCTTACAAGTTCAAATGCTTTTAAAGCTCTAGGTCTTCCAGAGACACAGTACCCAATAGGAACAGCAGTTATTGAATTTTCCCTTTAAAGCACTGTGGTTTGCTAACAGTAGGTAAAAATTGAGTGAAAAGAAAATCTATCAGTGACTGGATCAATAAATTACTTTTCATACTGAGGGTAACTTAATTCGTGCTCAGAGAGCATCTTTGCTCAGACAGAGTGTCTGTTGTACAGACAGACACAGCTCAACAGATAGTGTTTGCTCTACAAATTGTGCTGGGGAGCGCAGTACAGCTACATACAGTGTTTCTCTACACAGGTGCAGACACACATACACACATGCTCACAAGCACACATGTGTAGATGTATATTGTATGCATTACACTGGTGCTGTGAAAAGCCGGAGTTGAAGACTCAATAGTCGTCAGACTATTAAGCAGGTATTCTTTATGGCGGCGCCGGGCACACGGGGGATCTCTCCTCCAAACGTGCGCGCCAAACACCCTGTCATTTCAAGTTAAATGCAATCACAATATACATATTCATTATATTTTCGAGAAACGCTTAGCGTATTCATGACTTTTCCAAGAAATAATTAGCATATGTTAATGTCTTTCTTGCATGTCTGTTAGCATCCTCGGGTGGTCTTTGGGAGTCTCAAGATGAAGACTTATACTCCTTATCACAGTGTTTGCTCGTTGACTGTTGTGTCTGCACAGACCCACTTCTAAGATCATGTATACCATGTTCTTACAGGTTGTTTTGCTGTGGTCTTGTTGCCCTGTTGGTGCCTCTTTATCTCAGTAGCTTGGTGCATCTGCCCTCCTGAGGCCGAGCTGTCCAAATAACATTATTCAGGAGTCTCTCTATCTAAGAGCTTTCCTGTCCTCCCCCAAAGTAGCAAGTCAAGTTTGTCTAAGTAGCATTATTTAGGAGCCTCTTTATCTTAGAGCTTTCCTGTCTTCTCAGAACAGCAAGGATCTACTTTAGTTTGATTACAATCACTCTAGGAATTGGAAATTTTATATTTACGGGTATCAACATGCAGACCATATATGAGGTCACAGTATACCGCTGCTACAACTGTAGTTTACCAACACTGCATTTTAAAGAATGTATAGGGAAAATGTCCCAGTCTTACAGAGTTCTCTGAAACACAGGTTCCAGGAGGGTGGCATGGGAAAAGCCAGACCACTGTCCAGGATCGACACCCCCCACCCCAATCTGACCATGCGATCACAAGAGAAGAAAAACACTAGTTCCAAACACTGACTGGTTTGTATCCTTCCTGTTCCAGTAAAGCTTCTGAAATTGCTGAGTAAGACAGTGCTAAATGAAAAAGCCAGCTTCTTAGTTCTTCAGTACTATTAATTTTTTGATCCGAGGAAAAAAAGAACAAGAGACAAAAAGCAAGTTTTTTGGGGGAACTGTGAGGCCTTGCAATCCTGGCTGGGAAGCTCTGGGTGATGTGTGACCATGGCAGTTTATGCTGCTTGGTCCGTATTTTTAAACTACAGTTCAAAAGCCATCATTGCAAAAGCTAAAGTTCAAGCCAGGCAGCCAGTTCACAAAATTAGGAAGTCACTTGTCTGGCTCAGACCTGGAATCAGTCCTTTGTGATGAAGCCATGTGTTCAGAAAAATTATTTGAGGGATTGGAAGGGAATCTGTCAGCCCAAGGCTGACCACCTTGTTTCAGGCAGACCCCTATCAATTCCTTATAAGCAAATTCAGTGAATCCAGACATTGTATTAGAAGTCTTGAGTCCCTATGTACCTTTTGAGTATCAGCTACATATCCCATGATGAACATCTATTTTTTTTACATCTTTAGTGGTTCAAGGCTTACCTGGCTGATCGTTTATCTCTTGAGCTACTAGGGAGTCTTTATTAATCCTGTTCTGGTTAGTTTCTGAAGTACGAATATATACTTGGCATTCCCAAGGACACTATTTAAGTTATCGTGAAGTATCTGAGAAGTAACATTTTTTCAAAAAGAGAAGTTCTAGGGTTTTTTTAGTGAATAATCTCCAGTTGCACTATATTTGAAGACGGTATTTTACACTGACACATTTGGAAAGACAATGCTTTCCCTATATTTTGTATATGTTTGTAGAGTACAGAAATAACATAAAAACCATCAACTTTTCTTCCTCCTTTTATCAATAAATTTTCAGAATCTGTTGAAAAACTGGATTTTAAAATAATCAGGTAGTAGCTTTAAGTAGTAACACAATGCAGAAGTCACATATGCCTCCTGAAAAGAAATAACAGCAGTGAGATACGCGAGAAAAACAAACCCAGAAGAAGTCACAGGTAAGGCGGTGGTACAAGTCCAGTCTCAAAGTTATGGTGAGCAGAGTCTGGTTGCTCTGCTGAGTCAGGAACAGGCACACACATCATCTGGACAGGGTATTATGCTAATTTTACACTTCAAGGAACAGACAGGGATATTGCATGATTTCCTGTGAACTCACCGGAATTCATGGTGGGCATGACTGTAGGGATAAATGTTAGTTTATCACACAGTTATTTTCTCCCTGATTGCACAGTAACTCTCAAATGTGATGGTTTTGATGGTAGCATTTACATTAGCATAAGTGATGCACTAGAACACCGTACCAAGGAGGATATGTCCCTCGTTTTGTGAATTTTGCTACTCCATCCTAACCACAAAACAATCTTTTTTCTTGCATTAATGAGAAAAAGTGTCTTCTGCATTCTTGCTAATGTTAAAATCAGATGTATACCATTTAGAAGAAGTGGTTTTACTTATAGCTTGGAGATCTGTAGACTTCTGCTGTAGTTTGCATATCATATGGTCAAGAAAACACACAAAGCCCCCACACACACCACGAGAAGCTGGATAGTCCTGTACCTTGCTTCTGAACTCTGTTCAGGCTTGTTTTCCACGGTGCCTCAACAATCCAGTCAGCAATAAAATCTCAATATAGATAGCATCTTAAATTAAATTTGATTAAAAAAAAAGTGCACATGACACAGTCTCTCACCCACTACTGCACACATAACATATGTTTGGTTATACTCCTTCACCCACCAAAATGCTTTGAAAACATGTGTTTGTTCAAGATGCTGGAGCGAAATTCGGTAAATATCCATCTGCACATTAGTCTTCAGAGCATTTTGATACAATTAAAGGAAGTACAAATAAGAAAATAATCTGTATTCGCATATACCAGTGGGCTGGGTTATCTCCTTCAGCGTGATAAGATTCAGGAAAGCAATCCAGTCAAACCGTAGACTGCGTGAATAGCGCACGATGTGGGAAGCTGTGGTAGTGAGAGCAATAGCAGACATGGGACAAGAGGGGTGCAGCTTTTGCACTTGATGGAAGAAGGCACTTTTGCCTCTGTAGACCTAATGTCAGCTGAATATAACAAAAGCATTTCTAAGGAGTAATTTTTGTAACAATAAACAGAAGAGGAAATCCACCATTCTGTGAAACAAACAATGACAAAGCCGAATGCTGCTGCTATGCCCGCCCGAGTGCCCGGCTGCGTGTTGGTAGGGGAGTGCAGGTCTGGGGCTGTCCCCGTGCAGGGTTCCCTCTGGACCTGCGCCAGCTGAAGGGCAGCGGGAGGGAGTCATTAAGCAAAGACTGTTTATTTTTAACCAATGTTCTTGCCAGTGAGACAGAAGATTGTATCTGTCTGCTGGTGAGAATGCAGGTTCCTGCATACCTCATACTGAGGAATATTTATATATCTTTAAGAATTGCAGAAATATCCAGACCTCCCGTAGTCAAATCTAGTTAAATTTAACTAGCTGAATTTTGCCAGAAAAGGAAAACTGTCAGTGATACATTAATTCGTATTTTTATTTGCCTTGTCTCACCGAAGTTCAAAAAAATGCTTCAGTAGTTACTGGCTGCAGTGCTAGCAGGAATAATAACTACTAATTCATAAATCAATTACTTTAGTAATAGTGCTGTTACTACTGATAAAACCAGATGAGATCTTTGTAAATGTAAATCTGAAGACCTTTAATATTTGTTTATGTGTACAAATAACTTTCTAGTTACTACTAATATTGTTAGTAGTTGCACCAGAGAGCCAGCCCAGATCTTTCAGTAATGAGCTGAGCTGTACTGTTTGCCGCAGATGTTTTCCTTTGGTGGAGACTTGCTAACTTTCCTGAATGATAAACAGAAATAATGCAAGCTTTGATTAGACCTATCAGCTTTCTAAAGGGACTGTTAAAAAGCTAATTACGCACAAGGCTGATGACAACATCACAGAAGTTATGTGTGTTGTTTAAAGAAAATGTTTTCTGAAATCTGCAGTTATATATGTTGCTGGAAATATTCCCAAGTAAACTTCATTTTTGTAGCTCATCCTCAATAGATGTCATTAATATAACCTTGTATTTGTAACAATTATCAAAGGAGTATCTGCATATATTTTCCCAGCTGAGTAAATAAGGAACACTTTCCTGGTAATGGTTGCAGGACCAATATTTATCATATTATAGTGGTATATTATTAGTCAAACAGTATGTAGAGTAACAGCTATAAGAATAACTATTTTCTAAAACTCAGGTGATTTTTCTCTGTTTCACATGCCTTCAGCAGAAGCAGCTGAGCTAGGTAGTTAGATAAACATGTGACAAATAAGCTTACCAGCCTATCTACTATGGCTTTGGCATGTTCTGCAGCTCTGCTTCTGCTGCCCTGACATTACTGAAAATTTGCTTCAGTTGATTATTATGCAAGTGTGCTAGAGAGATGTAGCTCTGTCTCATAAAATGATTACTCTGGATTTAACCTCACTGCTTTCATTAAGGTCAAAGGAAATTATGACTTATGTTTCAAATAGGGCCTAGGACAGGAGACCGTGTCCCTAGCCTGGGAAATTTTCAAATGAGCTGAAGATTTTTTCTAATCTACCTGAGAATAAATCTTTAACTTTAAAAAACAAAAAAAGAAGAGGTTTTGCATGAGGAATCTTTCAGCCTCCCTCTTGATTTGTCAGGAACCAAGAAGAGACATTTCCCTGTTAGAACGAATGCTCCTGAAATCTGGGCTCCGTGTGTGCACAGAGCAACATCTGAGCCTGTTGTCCCTCTAGCTCTGCACTGCGGGTAAAAGAAAATAATCTATTTGCCCTGACAGAGCATTCAGCTGCTTCTGCAGTGTGTACAGTCTTAATTAGCTGAGACCAGGGCCCAATTTGACTTTTATTGTATTGGGTAAAGCAACTGTACCTTCCCTCTCACGGAAGCCTCTTAAGTGTGATTCAGAGTGCTGATTTCTCAGCCAGGAACGAATCAGGTCACTATAGTGAAGGAGGAAACCTATCATCCTGACAGGCTTAAAAACTCCTTTTCTAATATATTTTATCAGTTTGCTATTCTGTGGAGGAAAAACTCAAAGAAATCTGAATGGGAGGAAACTCTCTCCCAGAATATGAATAAAGCTGTGGGTTCATGGATGCTCATGCTTAGCAGAGCTATATTTAGATATAAATTACCCTTTCTCCAGATTGTTAAGTGAATTTGCTCTCTCTGGAAGTCTTCTTCATTTAATTTGGTCTCCGTGATTATATTCATTAATCTACAGAAAATCTGTCACATGCATTTTCCAAATGCACGGTCTTTATAGTTGAAGTAACTATGTTGAATCCTCAAATTAGCAGTCAAGGTACTCTCTTAAATGCTCTTAAAATACAACGGTATTCCAAGAAATTAATGTGGAAAGGGCATTGCGGATTCCACTATCATTTTCTCCCTGAAATATGCAGATAAAATTAATGTGCCGTAATCTTCATTCCAAATGTCCTGCTCAGCAGCCCCTGGATGAATGCTGAAATCAGTCTGGGCTCTTGCTGGCTCTCTGATCTCCGGCCCCGACCCCTGCGACGAGACCCTGGACAAAGGACTGGTGCGGTGGCTGGGATGCAGCCCAGACCCGGGTATGTTTGCTAGCACTTTCAGTACGCTGCCCTTCCAAAAGCAGAACCAAACCCCCCTCTCGTTAGGTGTCTGATATTTAGCTGACTGCTTTTAGGCACTAGGTCTTCCGAGCCAAAAGCAAACAAATTTACAGAGACACTTTGAGACTAAACCAATTTTAAAATAATGGCTTTTCATCCGCTTAAGTTGTTCCTTCGGAGTGAACATACAATGTTATTTAGGACTGGAAAAGTGAGTCAAAACCAGTGCAAAGTGGGGTCCACTGTAAGCTTCGCATTTGCTGTTTGTGCAGGAGTCTGATTTGCTGATAACTTTTGCAGGATGCCTTGTTTTAAAGATAAAGCCAGTTAAAATACATCAGTGAAATAAACATCACAAGTAAAATCCAGGCACAGGCAGGGGATTAAAGATGTTTAAATATTTCAGGCTCACCGGTGAAGTAAGACTTGCAGGAAACTGATAGAATTTTGGCAATAAAGACTGGTCAGGACTCCGCCTTGGCGATGTGGTGTGGTGTGCAAGCTGAGCTCTGCACATGCTGTGTAGGGGTGTTCCTCCAGGTAACCCAATGGGTGGAAGTATAACTCGTGCAGATCCACTTGGGTTTGAGTAGGGAATTTATTCTTGCTGAACAAATTAGATTCTGTTTTCAATCAAAACTAGAAGATTCATTAATAACAGTGCATCATATCAGCTTTAAACATCTTCACACTGTTTGGTCTTGTGTGTTTTTTGGTTTCACAAAGCGAATAAGCTGACGGTCTTCACTGTATGACTTAAAAATTGCTTATTTATGTTCAAATAGTATAATCCTTTTATGCATATATATTTATTGAGCTCCTCAGGTTAGTGCTTTCCAGTAACCCTGAGTGTGATTTGGAGAAAATATAAAATGTCCTTATCAGAAAAAATAGTAGATTACACAAAAACTGGTAAAATGCTATATGTTGCTGAGGACAAAACAATTATACAAGTTTATCAGAGAGAAATGCCTTTTTGCATATCTAAAAAAAAAGTCAGACAACTAGGAGGTGAAAATTTGCATACAAATTCCCACTGCAGTGTTGAAGACGCAAAGGTGAACACTGTCCTCAAATCATTTAGCTGAGGATTGGCAGGAGGGGATAGGGACATGACAGTCCTCTGTCATCATGGTGAGGCCCCAATGGGGCAGGGGCATGTCTGATTCTACCTATGCTTTGGAAAAGGATGCTAGAACATTAGAAAAGCTCAGGAAAGAACTACAAACTTGATGTGAAGGTCTAGAGAGAATTAAAAGACTCAGGGTAGTTAATTAGTCTAACACAAGATGTGATGATGGCCTTCAGAAGTACTTCTATGGAGACAAGACTTCCTATAACGACTTTTTTAATTTAGTAAAATAAGGATAATGAAATCCAATGCCTGGAAAATGAATTAGACAAATTCAGAGTAGAAATTATATGCAATTTACTAGCAAGACTAAGAAACACTGTGCATACAAAAATACAGGATTTTCCACCCTTTAAAGCTTTCTATCCAAAGAGTATTCTGTCTAAAAGATATGCTGCAGATAAAACAGAAGATGTGGTCTATATATGTAAATTTCCAGGGATCTTCTCTGGCCGTTATTATTCAGACTAGAAGACATTTTGCAACAAAAATCACAAAGGCTGAGAGAAAAATCTTTTAAACTGATCATCAGTTCAAGAAAGATGAGGAGCTACTGGAGAGAGTCCAGCGGAGGGCTACAAGGATGGTGAGGGGACTGGAACATCTCTCCTACGAGGAGAGGCTGAGGGAGCTGGGCTTGTTTAGCCTGAAG
>Ga0065711_1034319_pt1 | contig 23983 bp, 17 predicted proteins | sample Hoacrofraction12_FD_59098 | JGI IMG/M metagenome (GOLD analysis project Ga0065711, IMG submission 59098) | Hoatzin crop microbial communities from Cojedes, Venezuela - Epithelial fraction 12 v2 (version 2) | ecosystem: Host-associated > Birds > Digestive system > Esophagus > Crop | place... | reverse complement strand
CCCCCCCCCCCCTTTTTTTTTTTATAACTTACATATGTTTCACTTCCAGAGAGGAGATTCTTCTACAATTGGACGATCCCTCTGCAGCAGGGCTTTGGGTTGCAACATCTTGCTTTCCCTCCGCGAAGACAACAGCTAACTTCACTGCCTAATTTCTTACTTACAGATCTGATTTGGTGGAGCTGTTGAACAGGAAGATTTCTGCTTACTTGTCACAGATTTTTCTGTTTTGTGGCAATGTGGCCACGGATTGTCAACAATAAGCCTTTAGGAACAAAACACTCCTAGAGCAGAGTATATCACTCCCTTTTAGTCAATTATTAAAAATCTTTTAAAAAGTCTCTTAAAAGACTTCAAATTTTAACTCGCTCCAAGCTCCCTTAATATGCACGTGGCAGAGTGATACTATAGCCCAACCACCTGAAAACAAAGATTTCTAGCATATGAAAAATATAATTATCTGTCCGCTAAAAGTTCAGAGTGCAGAAGTTTTGCACAATTAAAACACTTTCTGAATCTTGCTAGTGGCCCAAAGGTTAAATACTTTCCTTTGCTGGTATAGACCACATAATTGAGAGGAAGCAAGTGAGTTTATTCTTTGAAAGGCCATGAAAAAAACCCAGAAGTTTATTTGTGCCTGCAAATCCTTTCAGGTCTAAAGAACCAGCAAGATAATAAATTGTTTTTGCTGAAAACAGGAAGTTTGGCAGAGATGCAAAAGGACAGCTGAACTTTGGCTAGACAACCCAAAACACTGTGTTCTACTTTGAAAGTATTTCCAACAACAAAAATAAAACAAAAAAAGAAAAAAAAAAAAAAGTGGAGTGCCTTGAATCCATAGAAAGCTAAACGAACAGCAAAGGCATCTGGCAGCAGTAATTTGTTGCCAAACTCGTGGTTGCTGGTTTACGGGCTGGTTTGCCAGTTCACAGTAACTTGCATCAGGCGCAGCCGAAACCCACATTTATAAAGCTTCAAATGGTGTCAAAGATAGAAAAGTCTCAAGGAATCTTTTCTTTCTTCTTTTCATCTGACCAAGACCAAAGGAATAAATAAATAAGCATCATTCATAACGTTCTGGTGTATAAAGGGAGACAACAAAATTTTGAGTCTCAAGTCTAAATCCCTACCATGTTTGACAGAGTATCCGATGGGGCAATGCAACACCCCTGGCTCGTGCCATCTCCTTGCCACTGCTACCCCATCATCAGGCCACCAGCGGGGCCTTCTGACAGAGGACATCATTCAGCATGCAATGCAATTTGAACGCAAGAGCTTATAGTACATCCGTGTGAAATCATGTTTCTTTAAAAAGAAATGTACGCTCACAATACATCCATCCCGGACACCACTGGAAACTCAGACACACTCCAGCCTTTCAGAGGGATTTCAAATGGGTTACAGGACGTGACCACCTGCTACAGCCTGGGAGTGAAGCCAGTGATTAGGCTTAGGGTAGGCTCCAGCACTGTTCCCTTTCTGTTGATAGAGTGGCACTTTCTGGCACAGCTCTGGCCTGGGTGAATTAGTTCCCTCCTTACCAATGGCCAAGCAGGGTTCAAGGGTTGCCACAGGCCAGGGATTGCTCCTAGGAAGCTCTTCAAGCATTGATGACTTCTTTTAGGAATGAAAGATTTCAGACAACAGGGATACAAGCTGTACCATGACATTTGCCCAAAGGAACGGAAAACAAATCCCTAACCACTCCACCAACACAAATCTAGCAAGTGACACAAAGGCTCCCTTCCTATACTATACTCGTATGAATGCAGTTTTTAAGTAAGAAAACTTTAAATACATAAACGTTGTTTCTGGGGATAGAACTAGCTATGATTAGTCCCAGAGTCCCCCCTCCCAAAATGTTACCTTGGGTTGGGTTCCCCCCCTCTTTTTTTTCCCCCCTTCTTCCTCTCTTCTCACTCATATTTATTACAAAAATACAGATATTTGAAACATTTATCACAAAGAAACACTGGATCTTCTGAAACATGCAACTCTGAAATACAATGATCACAAGGTGATCTTTTTTATAAGATCCATTACTATTCTTATGCAGAGTCTTAACACCCAACTTTACCAACAGAGATGACTTTGACCGTATCCGTTTCTTTTAATCCTGAAACCAGGCCTCATCACAAAGTCCTAAAACAGGGTGTATGAGAAAGGGAGCTCAAAATCTATTTCTCATTTCCCTTCCTCACTACAATTACTTGCTGAATTTAACTACAGGACCACTCATTTACACCTGGAGGAGCACAGGCAAGACAAAGGAAACACACTGATACACCACAAAGACATAATACGCAGAAAGCTGGAATACAAAGGTCCTGAGAAGTTTTAATGATTAGAAAGGATACCAAAAAAAGAGAGAAAAAAAAAACAAACACCAAACTATCTTTATTTTACTGTGTTCACCCTAGGACACTCAAAAAACATGCAGCTTTTAGGAGGACTTCAGCCAGAACGGTGATATTCTCAGCCCCTCTGAAAACCCAGACCAGGTATTTCACATTTAGCACCCTCAGCATCTGCTCTTCAAGAGTAACAACAACGATGACAACAACAACACCCACCTTACAACATAGCACTTTTCATTTGTCAAAAACAAAACACTTCACAAAGGAGGCAAAACATTATCATTCCTGGTTTAGAAACTGAGATATTCAAGCATGGAGAAATGAAATCGCTTACTCAAGACCATTCAGCTGAAGCAGTAGCAGAGCCAGGGGAAGAAGCCAGAGTCCCCGCGCAGATCTCCAGTGTAAGCCTTTAACGCTCAGCACCACACCTTGAACTTCAGTAGAGCAAGTAATATTATGCTTGACTCTCTTGCAGATCTGGGTTGAGCCTCAGTTATAATCTGGAAGCACTTCAAAAGCTGTGGATTAAAAAGGACCATATAAATGCAAAGTGTGATTATTATTCAACAGATACTGGAAAAATTACTGCAGTTTGTATTTGTTTTTCTGTATTTGTGGGATTTATGCTGTTTCAACACTTGAACAGCTTTTGATAATGACACCATCTGTTAATTCTCACCCCTCACTAAATTAGAACAAGTGATGGAATTGTTAGACTGCAGTTTTACAGATCCCAGCTTAGCAAACAAATCTGAACCCAGGGTCAGCAAAAGGCATTACCAGCAGTGGGAAGCAGCAACCGGTCAGGCACAACTTCCAGCCCAAGCTGAAGAAAAAGGATAGGACCATCAGGAACAACACAACTCTCACCAACCCCTCTGGAATAGCTCTTTGTTAGGCTGTGCTCCCTTTCCTGCCCCTACCAGGCAAACATCGCTAACTCAGCAGCTGCTCAGAGCGGTGGGGCAGCAGTGGGTGGGGTATTTCAGTTCTGAGATAGCTGCAATGCGGGATAGACACCTGCGCCCAAGTCAAAGGCTCTCAAATTGGAACAAGCTTCAGGTGGGCAGAGCTCTGAGTAGGTCTCCCTGGAGCAACTGTCCCTCTAGCCAGGGCCTTGTTAAATTAACATTGCTAGATTAAGGTCCAAGATGGTGTAAATTACTGTAATTCCACATGCAGAACACATGCATTACCTGCAAAAATACCATCTGTGGAGCCAGAGGAGGACCATAGGCATATACTGGTGAGATATTTTTAAGTAAAATAAAAGTTTATGATCGATCTGCTGGTTTCTTCCCCCCACACCCCCCCTCTCCCCCTTTAGTCTTTGTACAGGTTATATTAGAATTTATTTAATATACTTCTACCTGCAAAAGGGTCAGATTATGTCACATGCAGATTACATACCGAAAATACACAGCTCCTAGTCTCTAGTCTACTCTTGGCATACATTGTTGAACATGCCTTAGTTTTTCTAAGAACCTTATAACTCTCTCTTTCTGAATGCGTCTTGACAATTTCATTCTTTTCTTGGCTACTGAACCAAATCCCAAACAGCTGAAATCTTCTATTTCATGAAACCTTTTTATTAAAAGGATGGACTTGTACTACAAATGCCAGCTGTGATACGTAGACACATCACTGTACAAGGCAACAGGGAGTTTGCTCATGTTATTTATGAATGTTCAGGAGATCTATGAAAACCTTAGCGCTCTGTATTGCTGATTATGCAGGAGTCAGGCACAATACTGCAGTTACACTTGTCTAGCAATACCCTTGGTGAAGCTCTTCATATTAAGCTTGTTTGGTATTCACCATCACTGTAATACCTAATTACCTCATGCCCAGGAATGAAATAGGTTTCCTACCTGCCATTAGCACAATTTCCCGTTACCTTTAGTGGGCTTACAAGAAGGTTCATGAAAAGCAGGGAATTAGGTTCCTCTTCCCTTTACAGACAGAGACCTGAAGGTATGTTGGTGGTACAGCGGCATGATACAATGCTCTGAAAACTGTACCTTCAGTAACAGAAAAAGCATAGTCATCTTAGCACGCTGCTTTACCCAATCTCGCATATAAAGCATCTCAGGTTATATTTGCATCAAGCATATCACATACTGAGGCACAGAGAGAATGTGCCTGTCCTAAAGTTGCACAAAACATCAGTGGCAGGCTTAGACACAAGTCAAGACTCTCCAAACTCTACCTCTGTGTGTCAGATGGAAGGAAACCCTTCCCTCCAGAATGTCCTCCAGCCACAAAAGCGTGAACTCTCCTCTCCATCTTCCAGACTGAACTACAATAATGAGAATGAACTTCACGAACAAAATATACTCTCAACTGATTGTATTGGGTGTCATCACGGTGGACCATGGCCATTTCCCATGGACTTGTGTTTGAGAGGAGACACAGAACTGGCAGAGTCTACAGGCTGGTGTATACAGTGCCAGGAGTTACCCAGACAGAATTAGCTGTGATCTAAGAACAAGGGAGCGACCTTCTCCGCTGCTGAAATGTTATTTCCTCATAATCAACAATATATGAGACCGCCCTGGAAAGCGAGCCTCCTGGTAGCCCCAGGAAAGGCAGGTTAAGGACGCAGACCCAAAAGGTGCATGTGTTCTGCTGCAATGGGGTGAGAAAGGTGTCAAACGTGCAAAATCTGCCTGACAAAAACTCCCTGACTCCTGAAGAATGAGACATTTACTGGGCATTACAGGCACATGGTTGACATCACTATGAGCCAGTCAGGACCCCTGAATTCAGCCCAGCTTTCTAAAGCCCTTTATGTCATTGTTTTACAAAAGGTATTTGATACCATTGCTGCCTTCTCAGATGTGATCTCATCCTTGACCCCGAGTGGTGCTTTTAGGAATAGCTCCCTCAGGTTTACTTTTATCAGATCATAAAGTACATCATATTCCCTTGCCTATGAGATGTGCTAAAACTTGTATCATTTCTAACTGGAAATCCTATAAAGCTGCCTGACAGTTTTTGTCTGTGAAAAATTGAAGTAAAAGTTGGAATGGATGAGAAAGAAGCTTCCAAGATTAAAAAAGGGTGTGTTTGGTGGAGGAAACTATAATCTGGAGCCCTTTTCCCTAAATGCAGTAAAGGCTAATTTTTTTTGGTAATAACAGCAAGGCTGTATCCCTTCTTGGAGTAATAAACACATGGTCCCTGACTGACTTGTCTCACTAATGTAAAAAATCTATGTTATATGCTATATTTAATATTCTCAGTTTTTCCCAGCTCTGCCCTAGGTGAACTCACTTTAAAACTATTGCTGTTAAACTGTTTAAAAAAAAATAAAAGAGCAGTATTTTCAAATGCAGATGAATTGAGATTATTGTACAAGCGCATGGAAAACACCCCTCACCACTCTTCAAAACAAGTAACATTTCCAAATATAGGCGCTTTAACATCCAATGTAAAGATATCAAAGTAGCCCTACGCGAATTGTAACACTGTGATTCTCTCCAAAGAAACCAGGGTGGTGCACAAACACTCCAGCATCACTCCTTGCAGCATCCTAGGGGGATTCTTGGAGCTACCTTTTCTTTTGCCCATCTGCAAACTAAGTATGAGGAATTAAATGACTTGCCCAAGGTCTCCGAGCAAGGCTGCTGCATAGTCAAATTTTCACAGTCGAAGACGAGTTCCATGCTAGCAAGCGGTGTGAATCTAAACAAGCAGGCAGGTTGGGATGTCAAAAAAAGGGGCCAGGAAGACTTGAGTCACAGCTGGCATGGGTCAGCATGTAAGTTGAGGGGGCAGAGAATAAGCTGAAGCTAAATATACTCCAACTTCTTGTAGACCCTGCACTGGCAGCAGGCCAGACTGCAGTAGTAATGGCTGGGGTAGGTTTAAAGTGCTCTCCCCTGCCAGCTAGTCAGCCCTGCCTTAAATTAACCCAGCTGACTTTCGACTGAAACAAATGATGGGTCCTCATAAACTCAATTACACCAGTTCAGCCGTGAGCAGCGAAGGGTCTAGATGAAGTGTGATGCTTTACAAATATCTATCTACCTCCACTGTCTTCCCTCCAGTGACTGTTGATGGTGACCTAAATTCTTAAATCTATCTGAAAGACAAAGCTTTTGGTTAACCTAAGCAACATCACTTTCAGGGGACTCTGCTTAAGATTGCTGTATAGACGATGAAAGGAGGCTTTCTGAGACTGTTTCTCCACTGGATGTCAACATGTACCAATGAATTCACTACCAATGAATTCTCTCAAGATGTACTTGTGGATCCCTTTCCTGTTAAGGTCATTCCATTTCTCTGCGCTCCTTTTATTACACTCTCTGATCTTTCCAACTGCAAGAAACCACAATACTGCTTTACTGGAGACTTGCTTAAGTCTTGATATAAAATGATGCTCATATACACCTTTAACAATTCCACTAAAATCCAACCATTTAGTATTAAATTAGTTTAGATAAAATTAAACCCCTGGGTCTGTAAAACTATGTGTATGGGCACGATTATAAATATAGTTCAACTGCTAAATTTACATGCTGAGCCTACATTTTCCGTAATAAAATATTTAAGTGGTTTCAACTCCACAGTGAGATTTTAAAAAAAAAAAAGCAAGATAGAAAAAGACATCAGCACAGGACAGTATTGACTGGATGCAATCAATCACCTGGACTAGTACTAAGATATGTATCTTCATTGTGGACTGACAAGGGCCAATACACATTTTCCCAGAGAGAAATAACCTGAATAATACCACCTCATGCAACCGTTAACTAAGACCAGGCTTTCATTTTAAACAGCATTTCTAATGCCTAGCACTTCAATATCAGAAAAGTCTGATAAAGAATTGCCTGAGGCTGAGCCAAAGCAGAGTAAAATGCAGGGCTGTAGTCTGCCTCCATAACACAGCTGAAGATGGTGGAGGCTTCGGAGAGCCATTAATTAGTTCTGCGGAATCTAATAAGAGCTAAATACTTTGATTGCCTTTCCACCTCAATTTTTTCAGTGCTTCTTCAGAAATTAGGCTTTCCTGAAAAGTCACCTTTGAGGCTGGTCTGTCAAAGCCAGGGCTGGACCGGTGGCAGAACTTGCTTGAGCTGAGTCCTGGTAGTTCAAGTAGAAGCTCTCCAACTTGTCATCACAGAATATATGACCTTATTACTTCTCCCTCGGTTCTGGCACTGACTGTTAACACTGTTTGCAGCCAGTGAAGTTTCCTCAGTGCTCTCTACTGCCGTCTGTTTCAGCTCCTTCTGCTTTTGTTTTCCATTTGCAGCAAAAAATACGTGAATCCCATTTTCCGCCAATACCAAGACGAACAAACTCCAGAAAGAAACGTGAAAGACAGCAAAGCAGGAAGATTTGTATTAGGGTTATACTTCTAGCTAAGGATACATTGAAAGTTGCAGGAATTTGATGAGAAGATGCCACTTGCTACTGTGGGATCTGGACAAATTAGCTACCAACTATGGCCCTCAACCACTCAGATTTATCTCAGATTTTACTTGCGGTGAGAATGGCGAGTCGGAGAAGCCACAGGACAAACCCACGATCATGAAGAACATCAGCATTAGACCTAGATCTGCTGGCTCGCCACCCTGGGCTTCTAGCTTTCCACAGGCTTCCTGTTAGCAAGGGGTATTGTGGAAAGCTCGGAACCCGGGTGGCTTTGGGCAACGTAGCCCCTTTTCCACCAGCAGCGAGAAGATTGCCAGGACCAGAGAGATGGCAGGGCTGCAGCAGCCTCCTCTCTGGCTTGGAGCAGTCCGCCTGTCGGAGCATGAGCCCCCCTTGCTCTCACACAGCCCTATCCAAAAGGCGTTGTCTGGAAGCAATTAGAGATATATTATTTTTTTTTCCATCGTTGCCTGACAACTTCAGCAGACGCACATGTAGACGTCCCCCTCCGCTTCTAAAGAACTTTGCTTACAGTTAACTATTTAAATGTTGAAAGTATTAAAGCTAATTGAACTCACCACTCGGAGAACTAAGTCTGAGGTCAACTGTCGTATACGGTAACACTGTTTGGGTAAAAGGACTTTGGGGTAGTTTAGAAATCTTTAGAAAAGCACTCATGCCTGTCCACATACTTGTCAGTCCTACTTGTCATTACTAATGTTTTTTTTTTGAGTTGGACAAACAGATGCAGCTGCTTTGAGGAACTCCTCAAGGAATGGCTGGATGAACTAACTCTGGAGTTAGTGCTGAAAGTGGTGACAGGAGACGCTACTCAGCTGGCCAAATTTTAAGCACCTTGCTTCAGGTGCTTAACCTGGGACAGTCATTATGGTCCAGGGAGGGGCAAGGGGGAAAAGAGATGGGGTGGGAGAAGAGAAAAAAATGACAGCCTCTTCCATGAAGCAATTCAGATTCATATTTAGATGCTGTAATTGCCTTCCAGAGGGACTGACTGTCTGCTTGTCGACTTTATGGGAAACCTTGATAAATTATAATCTAAATGTAGATATTGCAAATATCCTCTCAGTGTCACACTGAGAAAGACTCTCAGATGGTAAATGAAAAAATCACTCTTGACTTCAAAGGTGTTATTGTTTACTTACACCCTGCTGAGGATTCAGCCCAGTATTTTTAAAATGCTAATGCTCCTTGGCCTGTGAGTGAACAACTTCATCCTGATGGCCATACGTTCTGGGAGAAGAAAGGAAAGGAAGGAGAAGTTGGTGGACGTTAATGGTGCAGCAGCAGCAGATGTTTTCTCCCTAAAGTGATCCTTGGCTGCTGTAAATCCAGTGCAAGTGACACCACATCAGTACTAGACCTGTAAAGCAAAGATGCTCACAACGCTGTGAGAGCAGCTCCCACGTGCAACAACTGACTATCTTCCATAGCACTGAACCAGAGACTTTGGGGGTGCAAGGTCTTTTGTTGCTCCTGGAAAAAGCAACCTGCTAGAAATAAACAGCAGGTATTGCCGATTTTATAGAAGGATGAGTTGTCTTTAAGGTGCAGTGAGGAACATGAGCATCCCACACATCCAGACACTCTTTTCAGGCAAAGGCTGAAAAGAAGAAAAAGAGAAAAGAGACCACAGCAAGGAAGGCTCACTTTTTCTCATCTGTCAGGTCTAAGCCCAGTAGATAGGCACTTCTGTTTTGTAGGAGGAAAGGAAGTCTGCTGGAAGCATGATTCTGGAAGGTTATGAGGAGATGCGCTGGTGTTGGAGAGGTTATCACGGGACCAGAGGCAGCCAAGCTCTAAAGAAGATTTCAGTTATGATATGTCCAAGCTGTCTTGTTGTTAATCATCTAGCTAATCTTCTGGGAGATGACAGGAAACCTCCAGGTGGCAACATCCATGCCCTAGACACTCTCATATCCTTTCACATCTGTGACTACGGCCTTGCACAGACTTCTCAAAGAACAACATGTGAGCTTCCGCCACACTTTGAAATACAGGCAGGAGGCTTAAATCCCTAGCAGCACAAGGAATGGTCATGAGTGACTCGGTCTTACTGGGTCATCAGCCAAAGTTTGTAATCTGTATGAAACAATGAATTACTATCAAAGGGATATGAACAGTCCAAAGCAGCTGCAGGGCTCTTCTGGGGGAAAGCGAGAGTCTTGCATTTGTCCTCCGCTTCTATCAGAATGGGAATAACCTGATGACCTAAGAAGCGGAGTAATTTTTAATACCTGCTCCTTTCTCCCAGTACCTGGAGGGGTAGAGTCCCGCATGCCTCGTCTCACTGGTTATCATTATTATGTCATCCAGATCAATCATTTCAAGCTCATTGGGTTGTAAATACAGCTTTGATCATTCGTTACACTTTGTTAGTATTTATCAGGGCCAGGACTCTGTTAATCTGAAACAGCAGCACTCAAAAAGCAAGGAAACCTGGGGTCCAAGAGCACTTATTGCAAGTTGGAGGGGTGGTGTTTGGTTTTGTTTGTTTTCTAAATTATTCACCTCTAAAAATTTCCAAACTGCTGAAGGACGCAGCTCTGAAAAGTAAGAGGAAATTTTCACTCTTTCAAGACAGAGCCTGAGAGAGTGAAAGGCAATGCGCCTGCCGGTTGCTGGAAGCCCATCGCTGCTCCAGCGGATCGGAAACAGGCACAGGAGAGGGAGTCCTCCGCTGGCAAAACCTCTTTTATGTCAAAGTATGCATAAGGCTCCCAGGGCTGATCCACAGCGCACTGAAGTCATTGAAAGCAATAGGCCTAACTCATCAGCTGCTCCGGAGCAGGGCATTCACCTGTTTTAACTCCTTGTCTGCACCGGCTGCAGCTTATGTTGCATTTAGGACAAAGCAAAAGTGTCACTTTTTAATCCAAGCCCACAAACCGAAAGGAAGACTGCACTCCAAACGCTCTCCTTAGCGACAACAAGCAAAAATTCTTTAGCACCATCTAGCTAACGTCGAAGGTAACCCACATCGACACTTCCTACAAATCTGCTCTGCCACCGACACTCCCTGGCTTGAGCACGCAGACTTCAAAAGCCGAAGAGACAGGCGCTGCATGCTGATGAGGAGAAGGAGAGGACGGGTTTAGCGAAGCACCCAAGAGCGGAGCGTGCATTTCACATAGAGCCAGATGGGGCACCGATTTCTGGGCATGGGAAGCACAAGTGCAAATTTCATAAACCAATTTACATAGTACCTCGTCCACCAACCTGAGAAAACACAACAGCGGGACATGGGAAGGGACAAGAATACTTTTTTTGCTGAAATGCCAGAGAGCAGATGGATGAGAAAAATGCTGTGGAAGCAAAACTTAATGCAGGAAGATTTGGTAAAGCTGAATAAAGGAGGTGAAATGGGAGGTGCCTAGAAAAACTTTGAGAGAATAGTTAGAGACAGTCAATCAAACTCCTTCACAAGCTGCTGCAATATTTGCTGAAATGTTCCTACAGAAAAAAAAAAAAAGTACAATAGGGTGAACAGTTCAAAATAGTGCAGTATTTTTGAATGAAGGAGCTGAAATTCTCCTTTCTGAAGTCAATTTCTTTCTTAAGCTTGTTAAATGTTGTATTATTGTATAAAATGTAAAAACAAATCCCCAGAAAACCGAGTTAACAATGCACACTGAAATTTTTCTAAAAGTAATATTTCAGAGTCCCCTATATGAACCTATTCTGCGGAAAAATTTGAAGCTGATGGATATTGCATTTCAGAATGTAGTCAAATAGTAAAAACTCAAGAAAAGAATTTTCCCAAAAAAAACTTTTTATGAAACATTTTCAAAAACTTTTTTTCTTAAAGTTCTGAAAAGAAATCAGTTAAGCTGATATTGGAACTGCCTGCAGGATAAGGCATAGTTCTCTAAGGAACTGTTTGACTTGGGAACCTCCCTTTTCTAAAGAATTACTAGCAAAGTATGAATTTACCTCAATTATTGTTCCATGCAGGACTGAATCATTGTCAGAAACAAGTACATCTTCATGTTTCGTGGCTTTGTCAAGGAAAAAGAATTAAAATATGCAAGAACAGGAAGCATTTTGATTTAGCACTGGCCCAATTATCTGTTTACATTTGGGCCTTCAGAAAAATCCAGCTGAGTTTTGTTTTCACAACCAGCTAAACCAATATTGTAAATTTTGATCTCTGTCTTTTGACTTACATTATTTAAAAACACTTACTAGGCATTATTAATCCTCCTTTCACAAAGTGTTTTTTTGTTTGTTTTTTTTTTAAGAAATTACACAAAACAATCACATACCATGTTTCCACAAGTAAAAGGACCACAAACAAATTGATGCCATTTCATTTAAGGACTTGTACCTTGATTTTTAGACTAGAAAGACTCAATTTCAAGCCCTAGGCTAACTTGTGGGCTAATATTAAAAGCAGTTTGTGCCTTCCACACGCGCCTGTGCTCCAAACTAGGAGATGGAAAGAGGCAGCAGTATCTCCAGGCTTAGCGACCATCTGAAAGCTTTGCATCCTCCAGCAAGAGCAGGCTTATAGCAGCTCCTCAGTCTAGATAAAATAGATATCACCCTACAAAGGCACGCTACAGAGATCATACTCTGTAGAAAGGAAAGGCTCTGAAAAGGTCCAGATTTTGAGGATGGGGCTTGGGTGGGGACAGGAGCAGGAATAGACTGACGAGGAGCGCAACCCCTTCCACAGGAATACTGCAAACCTCCACCAAGCCAAGTTACGTTCACTGTCACGCTGTGTAATGTGGTCAGAAACTAGAGGTAAAGGAAATTGCACTGAGTCTGACAAATCCAATACCTACAGAACACTGTGGTGGGTGGAGATGCTGAGCTTTGCGGTGCTAAAGAAACGGGAGCCAACGCTCCCATCCCACCAGGCCTCCTGGCTACCCAGCACATGGCCACCTCCTGCTGCGCTGCCCTCCAGCTCTCGCGGCTTTGGAAACGGTGTATGTTTGGTTGGATCTGCTTACTTAAGGATAGAATCGAGAGAAGAGTTTTTGTTGGCTTTCCTTTTTTATTTGCCTTTTTGGGGTATTTAGTTCTTTTATAATTCGGCTTGCACAAAATACTCTGTCAAAACGCACGCGATGGAATTGCCTCTGAGACTGAGCATACGCTATTCCCACACCTTCTCACATCCTGTAATAAGCTTTTTATTCTACTATAATTAACACTCAGGAATCAGTCCCTGTTTCCTTAAAATCACAAACAGCCCTACACTTCATATTTTGCTGCTGCTTTTGCTTTACCTGGTAATAACCCTTTCCCCTCCCTGAATTGCTTTCAAATACTCACTGTCTTTCCATCCACTACGTGCTGAATTTGGACTTCCTGATTGCTTAATTAAGTCACTTTTACCAAAATACTGTATATTTCCTACTGAAAGGGTCTATCATGGTGAAATCAAGGAATACTTTCTTCACACCAGACTCACGTATTTTGTGGAGATCATCCACTGGGGTAAATACAGACCTTCAGCCGTATTTATGAGATGTCTATTGAATGCATTGCTGGTCCTCTTATTAAATAGTTCCAAATTTCAGAGTAACATTTTGACACACAATGCCAGCATATACAGTTCTATTCCTGTAGAAGACAGGTGATTTCCAGTGGCCCCAAATAAGCAAGGCACTTACAGCTCCACTTACGGAACTCATAGAGGCAATTAGGAGTCTCAGCCTCATTGAAAAACTAATGAAAATAAGCTAAAATTCAGATTTTTAACCTAAGTTACATAGACCATTCACAATATTTTACAGTCTTTATCTTAAAATAAAGGTTGCACATATGACACCGCAGCCTGAATTTATGTCAGCTTGACCCTCTCCAAAAAAAAGTTGTTCAACAGCAGTGGTTCAGGAGAACCCACTATTAGTAAATTGAAAGAATAAGAAATGTAGGCTTCACACAGGAACGGGATCCAAACCCCTCCGCAGCCAGTGGGCTTCCCTTTTAATATGACAGGCATTAGATCAGGCTGATTATATCGACTGATGGAGGGGACAGAAACCGACTCTTTTGGCTTCATAAAAGCAAATGTCTTTTTATCTGAATAATTATTATTATCGTTAAAACAAAATGTGTATTTTCTCAGCTTTTTATTTACTATATAAAGTGCTTTCCACAGTAAATCAACAAATATGAGTATTCATGTCACCAAGTGCTGATGATTAAAAATAATTACTTTAATGGTAGCTGGCCTGATGCCAAACATGATTAGCTTTCGCATTTCAAGCATGATAGTAGATAATTTACATCTCCTTTCACACCAATACCAAACTACTCCTAATGGATTCTATTTTAGTTTTTATGAATTAATAGAAATTTAGTGTCCAATTCACTATATTATAGCCACCATTTGCTTTCAAAACCAAAGAAATGTTTCAAAAAAGGGCAGAAAGTATCCAAATCACAGGATCCATAGCCAATAAACTCAGCTTCCCTACTGACAGCGTCCTTGCCTGTGCCCTTAGAGCTGTCAGAGGCAGAGTGAGAAGAAAACTTTCTCAAACAGCCCAGAAAATCCTGTTAAGTGGGAAAAAAATGCGGATATACCCAAGTCTTCTATGCCAGGACACGTGCGGGTTGAAGCCCCTCTCTCCTGAAGTGCAAGGCAAACTTTCCACCCGCTCTAGTGCACCAGATTTTATTCTGGGGATAATGAAGAAAATTGGACATTTGCCTTTTAAAAACATCACAAGCTGTTCAAGGACCTGGTGGGTAAAAACAGGAAATATATTTACATTCTTTTAAAGTAGTTTTAAAACCAGTTGCCTTTTACCTACCCTTTAGGTCTGAGTACAGAGCCCTGAGCTCCTCCTGTAGGGATAAACACTGATATACACACGCAGGATCCCACTTGCCTGCTTCAGTTCAGTCTCGGGGTGTCAAGAGCATCTGAATGCTCTTTATAGGAGGAAAGGGAAGAGCACATGAATTCCCCTCCACCTGGTTTGGAAGGTTCTGCCCATAGGAAAGGTGGAAATTCAAAATACAGCAAGACAACAGTTAGTGTGTTCATGGGCAAGTGAGGAGGTCAGAAGGACAACGTTAGCTTTTAAGTATGTGTGTGGATACAGGCGGGACCACTGCTTGTTAGCTGGAAAGGAGAACGCAGGAACACTGAGGCAAAAAACACCACGGATGCTAATGCAGGGAAGGACTCGCTAGGCATGTGAAGCAAGAATGAAAAGTAAGATAATACCTTCCAGACAGGTGGCTAGAAGAAGAGAAGGGACGTTGAAGCACCCACGAGAGCAAACCTTGCTGATTTGGTTTCTCCTTCATTTCCAGATCTCCATCTCCAACAGGCCCAGCAAGGGTCCAAGCTGTGCCTGACTGCACAGGACCAGGGCCCTGGTCTGAAAGGTTTAACCGCTTTTGATGGCTACGTGAAGTTTGAACCTGTGTTTTCAAAGAACAAGTCTGGGAACAGCATTCAAAAAAAGCAAAGCATAACTGAAAAGAAGCACCCTCCCTCCCCAGCCTATCTGATGTTCCTCAGTGCTACAGGAGATAATTTCTGCTGCCCGTGATGCCCTAAGACTGCTTCAGGGCTGCAACAACGAACCCAACCCAAGCGAATAGGTTTCACAGGACCTGTAAAGATCCATTTTCTTTTACTGGTCACTGACTAAAAGAAAATCTATCTGTCAAGTTTAAGCCTTCACCTTCCAGCCTACTGCTGACATAGAATACAAACACTTCGAGTGAAACCCTTCCGACTGACATTTCAATGGACCAAAATCCTCATCTGTACTGACATTAAAACTTCCAGCACTGGCGGCCTCAGAAGTACAGAGCAAATGGACGTGGTGCCGGCTTCCCCACACTGCCCTCCCAGGTTTCATTCTTGACCTTCTACAGGCTCCTATAGGGGCTGACGGGAAACCAGACCTTCACGTCAGGTCAATGCTTTGCTTGCACGGAGAGTCTCAACCACAGCAGCAATTAATGCTGCTTGTGATGCTGGTTTTTAATGGGTGGACAGCTGGTGGCAGTTCCTCTACAAAGGTCACTCACATCACTTCCCAGAGGCTGTAGCGGAAACATTTGGAGGAGGGAAGGTGGGGGGAAGAGCACACAAAACTGGTGGGCTCTACCAGTTGGAGCAAGTTTGGATTTGCTTACTTAGAGATAAAATTCAGTATATCACAACAGGAAATCCCGAAGGCCGGCCCTGTCCCCTAGACTAATTGCCGTTGGTTTGGCAGTACACCCCTGTCGCTGAGCCATCCTTCTCGCTAAAGAGCTCCTAACACCCCCTCCCCCTCCTTTCACTTTGGCAGAAATCCGAGTGTATCCTCCGCACTCCGATTTAAAGTAAACCGCCATGTCATCGCCCTAGCACAGAAACACACAAATACCCTCCCACCTTCGTAAAGAAGCAAAACATTAAGCTTTATGGGTACAACAACTATTATAAAAAAAGCCCGACTATTTAATGCAATGTTGTGGTTGGGAATTTAACCACACAAAAGGCAGAGAATTCAAACGTACAATTCCCACAGAAACCATAACTTGGCCACATTTCACATACACACGTCAAGGCAGAAACTTTAACAGCGCATTCCCCCATCTGAATTATTGCATTTTTAGAAGAGGTACGGATCTCCTTCTCCTCCCTTCACCTTTTTTGCCTCATTTTTTTCTTGTATACGAATCCCCAGTGACAACATTTATGAAAAATTAGGGGAGGGGATGCCAGGGGGAAAGGGGCGGGGAGGACAGTTTTGGGTAAACACACACACACTAATTCAAAAGCAGAGCTTAGCCTCCAAATCGCTTCCAACTTCAGCTGCTTTGTGTCCAGGCCTTCAGGTCCAAGCCCTTCTCTGGGACAAACGCCCAAGTGTCCATCACTGCTCAGCCTGATCACACAGCACCCAGCCCTAGACAGACCCTCCCAAGACCTAATCCGGGAGGGTACTGCCCAAGGGACAACCCGCAGAGTCTCACCTCTTTCCTTGCTCCTGCAGCATAGATTTGAATTCTGCCCAAGTCTATCCAAGTTTACTTGGGCCAACGTGTGCCAGTTTCCTGAATCAACGAGGTGGTTTCCAGCCAGATCAATTCATTCCTCAGTGTGAACAAACTGCTACTCTTTACAGGCCGGGCTGAATTGAGTCAGCCTTTGTACCAATTTGGCGTGAGGACACAAGTCATGCATCTGGATCTGCAGTAGGTACCTTCACCTCTCCACCACTACAGATGAAACAAGGCCAGTACTGTAGAAAATCAACAACTCTAAGCTTCTCTGCTCAGCTTTTAGAGCAGTAACTGGTGGTGATGTGTATGCGGGCAGCTAAACCTTCCTCCATCCACCAACCTTGCTGCTTAATCCCTTCCTACCCACTCCAGGGAAGGAGATGCAGCAAATAATAAGCTTCTTTCCTCCTGAATTTCCAGCCCCAAGGTTGGAATCAACTTTGCTTTATCTTTACTCATATAAGCAAATGGGCATTTGTACCTGGAGGGAAGCAGTGGATCCAGCTTGATCTGGGCTGCATGCTCACTTGGCCCTGGGCAGTCACAGAGGCCAGTATGGAATATGCTACACTTAATGTGCTGAACTGTGTCCGTGCTGGCTCTGAGCAGCCTGTCCTGAGTGGCCTGAGCAGTTGGGAATCTGAATTTCTTGGCACTAGTGAATTTCAGCTTGTGGAGGGGAGAAAAATGAGGTGACTTCCCCATTCATTGTACAAAAAGTAAGAACATAAAAACAGATGAGCCATTCGGAGTCACCGATGGCCTATCCAACCAGTATCTCATCTCCCCCAGTGATCAGCGGAGGGTGCTTCAGAAGCAAATATTAGCAGCATGGCAATTACCGCGATCCCTCCTCTGGTATAACCTCTCAGATTCCAGCAATCAGCATTTTGGGGACTTCCTGAGCCAGAGGTTGCATCTGGACCATCGTGTTTAATAGCTCCCAGTAGACTTCTCCTCCATGAATTTGTCTAATCCCTTCTTGAACCTATTTATACTGTTGGCTCCTACAACATCCTGTGACAAGGAGTTTCACACTACAATCATGCACTGTGGGTGTTGGGGAAGCAGGGGGGGAGGAAAAGTTCATTTTTCCTGATTTAAACTCACTGCATAATTATTTCAGGGAGCACCCTCCGGTTCCAGTGGTATGAAGAGCAGTAAAAGTCATGCCCTGGGAACTTGCTCCTCACCATTCAGACCATTACCAGGTTCACCCAAGCATCACTTTTATAGGCTAACCAGTATCTCACACAGACTATTTACTATCTCTCGTAACAAAGCCATTCCACATATTCACCATCTTTCTCTGTGCCTTTCTATTTTCACTGTAACCCTTCCGATACAGGCAATTTTTCTTCGATTCTTGTAACTAACCAGAGTACATTATCCAGGAAAGTTCTGAAACCAAATTATTTACCCTGAAAATCCAGACATAGTTATAGAAAAAGAAAATAAAATGTTCTTTTTCTTTTTCACTTTGATGGCTTCATTGACTTTAATAGAGCAATTAAGCTTTAACCAGACTTACGTCTAATCTTCACTCAGCCATCCAAGCTATCTCCTAAGCTCCTACATATACCTATATACAATAACACAATGATATATCGTTAGAATATAATGATATATTAACTTCTCAATAATTACTATAATTGAATTATCTTCTAATATATAATTATATAATAAAATACTATTATGATATTACATACATGTATATACACATATAACATATCCTTGTTACAGATATACATACATATATGTATGTTTTACATAAACATAACACATACATAATGCAATCTGTACCTACACATAACTTCCTTCAGTTAATTATCCGATTTAGTCCAAAACAGTGATCACTCACTCACTAGTAAAACTGAGGGCAGACAGCACATTGCACAGTAAGGTCAATTTGAGATACTTTTTCTTGGAGACAGCAAATAAAAGACCTGTAGTTTCAGCTCAGAACGGGTGCAAAGAACAAGCCCAGAAAGCAGAGTGCAGAAGATGTGTTGGACATAAGTTTGGTCAAATTCAAGCACAGCAAATCACACAGGAATACGTATGCTGCTATGATGAAGCTTTTAGCACATGCTTATATTTAAGATCTGCAGAAGTACTATTCAGCATTCCCCTGAGCTCATCAGTCAGAGAGTTTCATTCTCCATCCCATCTCCTCTGCAGTCAGTTTAGGAGGGTCCAAGCCCTGCCCTCGTTTCCTGTGGGATTCAGCAGGAGCAAGAGAGGTCCTGTTCAACGCCAGCTGATGTGAGCCCCCTCCCATTCCACAACATGTGTTCCTGTGCAGGGTGTCACCGTGCAGAGGTCCAGATGCTCTAAGGGAACTGAAGCCTAACTGCTAGTTACACCTCATTTTAGTCATAACACCCAGAAAAAGTTTTCAGGGAGTATGTCCCAGTTAGGTGAGCTTTACCAATGTATGTCCCTTCCAGGGAGAGCATGCAGGTTAGAGGGGAAAGTGGGCAATCCATGGGAAGAGGGGAGGGAAACCAGAAATTAGGAGTAAGGGGTTAATAAAAGAGTGAGTCAGCGTGCCTTCCTCTTGGTTACCACAGTGACTACTTCCTCTTGCCCAGCACCACCATCTTCACTGGCCCGAGAGCTGTCATTTGGATCCTGACCCAAGCAAACAAGACAGCAGGACCCTGGCAATGTACCCCTCTTCACTGGCTTTGCTGAAATCTTGCGACACTGGCAACACTGGCCTTGCATTGCTGCTTCTCACGTCGCTGCCTCTTGCCTTTTCCCTCCTCATCCAACTTCTGCTCTTCTTCAACCTGACTTCTGCTTTCCTTTTGATAAAGAAAGATTTCACCACACCAGGCAAGACATCATCTTTTGCAAGGCTTCTGTGACCACCACCAAAATACAGAGTAAGAAACAACACCTTAAACTACCCAGCACAGCTGAGCTTGTCAGGTCTCAGGGCAGCTGGCAGGACTGCAGCAGCAGCCAGCAAGCGAAAGAAAACAGCTTCTGTCTCTGGTGCTGACTATTCCCGGGTCTTTTCTTTCCCCGTCCCCACGTGTTTGCTTTGTCGTTGAAGAAAAAGCCTTGAACAGAAATAGAAACTCCAACATATCTCAACTAACTGTGTTTCTTTTCCCTCCCAAAGAACATTCATCCTATTTTAGTCATTTTAAGAGACTTTCAAGCTAAATGGGAGTTTATAAAAATTCCTTGCAGTGAAAGAGAAAGAAAATCATATTAAAGTGAAAGCAGTACTTTGTGTTTACCACATCTAGTGCTAATTTTCCTTCTTTCCCCTACCCATATTTTTAAGAAAAGTTTACCAAAAAAGGGTTGTAGAGATGGCTGCTGCTGTGGGATGAGCCAGGACGAAACCTGCATTCAGCCCCCTGAAACGTCTTAACTGCTCAGTACAAATATTCTGACATGGCCAAGCTATCTCCTTTTGATTTGAGGTCCATGTTTTCTATCAGAACGATGACAAGAGACCAGCACGGGGGTTTCTGGCGGAGGCTGCCAGCAAGTTGTATGTGCTGGACCCCGTTCTGTGTGCTCCTGGCAGTGCTGTGGGTTTGCTGGAGGAAGGCGTGTATGTTACATGCAAAAGCTTTCACAAAAGGAGATAAACGAAAGGATGCCATGAAGACAAAATCATCTACCTCTTCATTTGGTAAAGAAGACAAGGAGTAATAGTTTAACATTGGCCAACAGAAGTTTTGAGAACCAGTTACTACCTGCCAGCAATTAAAAAGTTTGAAGATAATGAGATATACTTAACCAAATACCACATCAAATGACAACACCATACACCCATGTTACCGTGGATGTACGTGCAAGTGTGGAAATAAACATTTAAGAGCAATTAAATCTTAGTCAGACGCCTAGAAATAAAGAAATATGATTTTCTTTGTTGTTCTCAGGGACAGTATCTGACCAAAACTTATGGACTGTGATGCCAAGCTTCCGGGCTTCTCTTTAACCCTTCCTTGACTCGGTTTGCTCCTTTCTCCGGGACAGATATGCACACACAGACCCCTCTAAATATCTTTATGTGTGTGTGTATTAAATACAAACATCCACTTTCCCTGAAAGGATTTTATGAGAGCTAGTTAATGTCCACAAATCATAAAGGAGACTGAAAGGCACTCTGTATATGCACTGTATCGCTCTTACTGCACCTAACAGTCACTTAGACAGCATCAGGCAAGGGAGATGTGAAAATGGGAAAACTCCCCACTGGGTGGAAAATAAGGCACTGAGGCACAACCTGGGCCAGGCACATGGCCCCTCGCTTGCCCACAGCTTACATTTGGCCCCGAGCAGGTGAAACAAAGCAGTTATGAGTACAGCAACCCAGCTCACAGCCTGACTATTAATGCAAAGTCAGCTTGCGCTGCTGCATAAGGCTGCAGGATCTGGTGGCCGGTGAGCAGCAGCGCTGCCCACCTGACTACACGGGTGATAACACCTGGCAGAGGGTGTGCTGGGCAATGGAGCAACACAACCTCGTTAGATGGTTTTTAAAAGGATTGCAAGGAAAACCTCAACACCTCTATGGAGACGTTTCTGGCTGGGCCAGAAACATCCACACATTTTGTGCTGTCTTGCCTTGCATGTTTGGCTTATGGGCGTTTTGGCTTTTGTGGACCCAGGAAAGCATCAAACTGACAGACCGCAGCAGACAGCCACCATATTTGGTGTCTGGGAGGGACCTCCAGAAACCACCCTGCACATCCTGGCCCTTTAAGGCAGGGCTAGCCACACTTAGATCCTCCTTGACACAAGTTCGTCTACCCTGTTCTTAAGGATGTCCAGTGACAGACACTTCCTGGGCTTCCCAGGCAACCTGGTCCAGGGTTTCACCAAGCTGCGTCATTAAGGAAGTCCTTCCAATTGCCTAAAACCATCTTTTTTCTCAGGGGGAAATAAAAAAGAAGAGCAAAGAGTCTACCCAGCCTTCATTAGCAGATACATTCTTCAGTATCTTCTTGGTTGACCTTGTCTGCTAAGGCATACTGAGAGATAATAATAATAATAATAATCAGCACTTATATAGCACTTAATCCGCAAAGCACTTTACAAACATTAGCTAATTAACTAAAAGGCAGATTATATATGTGTCTGTACATATAAATAAATAAATATAAAAGCTCTGGGAAGCCTGCCACATTCATTCTCGCAGAAGTAAGGTTTTGCAAACTGCCTGCACTACACAAATCTTACTGCTTTCAGTAACATGTCATGCCAGCTTGGTTCAAAGCCCGCAGTTTAGCTTATGAGTGTGTATTTTGTCATCCACGTAGACCTGCAGAGTAGGGAAATTTCTTGAGGACAGCCCTAAGATGGTATTAATTAAGCAGTCTGATTTAATTTAATATTCAATAGGCTTATTTTCTAACATGAGGAGTTGCTAATGACTGTAAATACTTGCATTATCATTGCTAGCCACTTTAAATAATTGCTAGATAGCAATTAAACTTGCAGAAGGTCAAACAAGGTCAAGGAAATGGCAGCACTTTCAGTCTCCCACCATCTTACACAAACCTGACATATTTTGTTTTCTTTTCCTTTCAAGCCAAATCCCACACAATCTTATTGACAAGCTCAATTTGGGAATGTTTTCTCCTTAAACTGAGCTACCTCACATGACAAGCTAGGAGCTACTTTTGTCACATCCTTGAAAACTGTGGCGGTGGGCCCAGAGGTTTTGGCAAAGGGGAGATCAAGGCTTGCACAAAGATCTTGAGCTGCATGGGCTGACCTGGGGAAGGCTGGGATCAGTCTGAAGGGCAGACTGTATGAAGCACCATGTTCAGTATCTCCTCATGTTATTATCTACTTATCCATGTCCCTACACTTTGACACAGCTATGGGCTGTCCCAGAGACATGAAGCCCAGCGGCAACGGGCACTGCTCTCCTTGCTGGCAGTTTGGCTGTTCCCATCCGTCTCACAGACGGCCTGAGCAGCCAGACAGAGCTGGCAACAGCCTTTTGTGCTTGCCCCCATCTTTCCCTTTACCTCCCGCTCTTTTGTATTTTCTAATGTAATGACTGAGGTCAAGATTCAGATCCGTTCCAGACTACTAGCCTGTGGCAGCGGACTCAGGTGATGAGACGCCACCAAGATAAAAAAAAAAAAATTCAGCAAAATAAAGAATGAAAATGTATGAAATGTAAATGAAAGGCCACCTTGCTGACTTGTGGGCAAGGTGGTTGTGATACAGTGAGATAAAATTCATGCTTCACATGCCTCCCTTAGGAAAAAAAAAGTCCTCTATAAAAATCAAATTGAAAATGCTGTTCTCCTTGTACTTTGTGTATGTGAAATGTGACTTGGCTGCAAATGTTGGCTGTGAAATCCCTCCCTGGTCTCAGCTTTTCCCTTCCACTGGCACATGTACACATGTGCACATGCAGCGGACACAAGGTGCCACACATGCCGACACCCATGTCACAGCAAGAAGATCTAAACCTCTGTGACAGCAAAAGCAAAGACCTCCACCTCTTCTGATGGCTACTCCAGATCCTCTCGTGGAGTGGTGCAGGCCAGGTCCAGTTTTCCTATAGAAAGGCCTTAGAGTCAGTACAACATCTGTTTCAACACTCTAGATCCCTTCCTCAGACAGAAGATCTCTGCCTTGCAAACCAGTCCTTACTGTGAATTCTCCTTAAAGCTGTAAAAAAATCCCACATGTAAAAAAAAAATGACAGGCAAAAGCTGAACAGATACCTATTTTCAAGTGAACTACAGCTCCTCCTGCAACAAGATAAGTATTATACATGGTTACACCACTGCAAATCCATACTGTCACTCCCAGATTTGTACCATGACAACTGACAGTAGTAATAGGACTTGTTAAATTGCAAGGAGGAACAAGAACCTGCTTCCAATTGCACAGGTATAACACCCACAGAAGGTAATGGGAATTGTACCAGGCAGCTGGGAAGAGAATTTAAAGCTTTATATTTTAATTTATTCTCTTTTAAGAAACGAATCAGACTTGAGATGTGTTTGCCAAACACCTTAAATATTCCTATCAGCCTGAGATGTGCTTGCCAAACACCTTAAATATTCCTACCACCAAAACAAAAGCAGCACTTGTATAATTTTTTATTTTATTGCATTTATTTTTCTTAGACGCAGCGGTGGAGTCCCTCGCTCTCCGGATACAGCTGGACCGTCTCTGCCAGAGGACATCCCTGGGGCTCAGAAAAACACTTCTAAAGAGTTTTTTTTTTTTTTTTCCCCGCATTT
>Ga0065711_1034318_pt1 | contig 23984 bp, 13 predicted proteins | sample Hoacrofraction12_FD_59098 | JGI IMG/M metagenome (GOLD analysis project Ga0065711, IMG submission 59098) | Hoatzin crop microbial communities from Cojedes, Venezuela - Epithelial fraction 12 v2 (version 2) | ecosystem: Host-associated > Birds > Digestive system > Esophagus > Crop | place... | reverse complement strand
CCCCCTGCCGAAGCAGGGTCACCCAGAGCAGGCTGCACAGGACCTTGTCCAGGCGGGTCTGGAATATCTCCAGAGAAGGAGACTCCACAACCTCCCTGGGCAGCCTGTTCCAGGGCTCCGTCACTCTCAGAGGGAAGAAGATCTTCCTCATGTTCAGCTGGAGCTTCCTCTGCTTCAGTTTGTGCCCGTACTGGACAAAGGATCACAGAATGCAAGGTGTAAAGGTTTCCGAGAATCTACAGTAGCAGTTGTGTGCAGCACTGTCACGAATGCACAAAGGCAAAGCAAACAAATGCAGTGGAAAAACACTCCTAAAAGTGTTTCATATCTGATATTGTGTTTGAACAAATGGAAGACGCTGTGGAAAGGACAGCTGGCTTTGCACTTGCATACTGATGGTTAGATCAAAAGGAAATTTTTTGCTGAATAGATTATATTTTGCCCATTTTAAACAAGCAGATATGCTAGATATTTTTAAGTGCTTTGCCTTACAAGGCCTTGTAACTCACTTTGACTTTCACCTCGGTTGCATAAATCAGCAATTATTTTAATTTAAGTGGAAAAGATTCTGACTTGAGACAAACAGGGTAAAATTTCTGTCATGAGAGCAACTTTAAAAGCTACATATTATTCAGCTGTCATTTCTGTTTACTTCCATGGGGAAAGTTTTCTGCTCTTTAATCCCATTAGCTCTGCCGAAAGAGCAGGCTGGAGCCTGCGCCATCTGGAACCAGTCAGAGCTCAACGAGCAGCTCCGCCGGCGATGCTCAGCTGTGCAACCCCTCCGACGTGCTGGTGTGGGGTTTGAGCAACGCTGATCTGTAATTACTCACACGGGAAACAGGGAGGGAAAGCATAAGTGGTTTCCACCGACCTCTCCCTCATCCGCAAGCCCTGTTCTCAGGACTAGCAGCTAGAATAAAAATCCTTTCCTGGGATGTGTTTGTCCCCAGCACATATGACCAACAGAAGAACACTGAATAGCACCTGGGGGGGGTATCTCGTAGACCAGAAAACACTTACAGAAAGGGATACGGCTTGTGGGATGGTAATACTCAGCTGGTTTAGTATTTCCTAGGCTGCTTCCCATCGGTATTTTTCCTGATCTGCCTTCCCTATGTCATTAAATGTATTTCACACAGTGCTTTTTTCACCCCATTGCATTGGTACAACAACCACACATTGAGGAACTACACGTGGAGGTGGCTTACAGTGCTAATGCTGGCTACTTTTTCTCCCATGCTGGCAGATGGAGTAAATTTTTAAGTGTGGGCTTTAGCTGGTTTGGGTTTTTTAAAGCTTTAATTTCAAACAAATAAGGCACTAGATGTGAAGTGCAAAACAGTTGCACTGGAATACTCTGTCCAGATAACCTGTGCAAGTAAATGTCCTGTAAGCAGGATATTTTATTTGGAACAAATATGAAAACTATGAAAAAAATCCCTATGAAATATTTTTTAAGAGAGATATATTTATCAGTTTCTTAGGTGAAGTTTAAAGATTTAATAACATAGAAACTGTGTTAATATTTCACATAAAATTCTGTTTTCGTTTGTGCCAGTCCAGCTCTTCCCCCACCAGCAGCAAGAGTAACAACAACTGATCAGGTCCTGCCTGACTGCTGGAGACCCAACGCCTGCTTGTACCAACCTCTGGCCACCAGACACCCCAAATCGAGAGGTTCAGGCGCTCCGTCGGGGGCCATGGTGGCACAACAGTGTGGGTGTCTTTCTCCATGAGGCTCCTCACGGCCAGTCTGTCCCTTCAGTTGTGTTCAGGAGCACACAAGAAGCAAGTGCCCTGCTGAGCATGTGGCCCATGTTCTCTATGGCTTGTGCCATCCATAACCATTCACTGGTAGTAATTTTGTAGTTAAGATTGCAACTATCTATCCTAGGGAAGTTTCATCTGACCTGTATGCCTCCTCTGCCCCTTTGCCAAGAGAGAATCATCTGTGTAGGGTTCAGGTAAACATAGCTGAGAAGAGTTTTCAGAAAACGGATATTGTTTTCATAATATATGTTTTGGGAAACATTTTTTAAGAAACAAGTGGTTCAAGCATAAAAGGATGGTAAGAGACCAGTCTGGAGAAGTAAATATTGCATGAAACATAAAAGCCTTCATTTTTTTTCTTCTTTTTTTTAATGAGAGCAGAGACACTTGATTATAACACACGCACCATTAGTGCTTCCTTTCTCACTTTAGCAGCAGTGAAATGTTTTCTTTGGGCTGCAGGAGAATTTGCTCAGTAAATACAGGTGAGAAGGAAGTCTTTAATGAATTATTGTTAGCGAATATCCAGGACAGGGGTCTGCTCTTCCACAGAGAAGTTTCAATGATCCTCCTAGCTCGAATGCACGCTAGAAAGTTAACATCATCAAAGGGACAAAAGCTGTCCCTGAGAGAACCGTGTCTGAAACTCTGAGTAACCCACTTGTACGTCAGCAGCTGACTTATTTCAGCTGCAAACCATTTCTGCTGTGACAGGTGATATATGTGAGCAAGCACTAATGACGGTCACAAGGTAAGTGATGGATGACTCCACACCCACTGTCCAAACTCCAGACTTCAGCCCACAGCTTCAGTCAGAGTGTCAGGCTGAGAGGTGCTGTAAATCTGCATGGCTGCAGAGAAGCCTAAACAGCAAACTTCAATAAGCTAAAAGGCTTGGCCAATTAGTCTTTAAATAAGCTTTTGTAGAGTAGGAAAAGAGTTGAGGGAGATGTTAATTTGAAGCAGTTTTCATCTCTCTGTATACACATTGCTGACAGGAATGAGGATGGCATAGAACTAATGAAAAGGAAAAATACTAAGCTGGAAAAAGGAAGAGGAAACAAGGGTAAAAATGGTTTTAATGCCATAAGATCTATCATGCAGCTTTGAAAAGTCAGACTGTGAAAAGCCAATTAGTGCATCCAATATGAAAAGCACACGAATTAAATATAAGGAACATCAGAGAGAGCTGAAATACGGATGTACCCAGCATGCAGGCATAAAGAAATTTCAGTTGAGTATATAGGAAAATGTTTTTAAACAGAAATGAAATAGAGTGAGAATTCAGTAAAAACAAGCCTGTAATAGGCAAATGATAGATTGTGTCTAACACTGATGAGACTGTTTAAGGTTGAGTTTATGAGGTCCCGTGTCATAAACATCACAACTTAGAAAGCTGATTTCTTACCTGATGATGTTTTTTATTTAATCTCTTCTGTTCTTGGAGTGTTAATGAGCAAAAAGCTCGATTCTAGTATAGTTCCGTATCACTAGAACAAAAAATAAGGGCCAATATCAGTTTTCATATTTTAAATTATTAAGAAATGTCTTGAAAATAGTCTCTCCTATTAGGCATCTCAGGTGCTCATTGTGTTCTGAACACACTAAGAACTGCTTTAATATAAATATTGAATTCAAAAGTAATTTTTCTGCATTTAGAGTGTCACCTGCTGGCTTTTATTCAAAGAAGATCAGAGTTTTTTTGCTGTCCTCTTACAACTGGATAAAGAAAACTATTAGGCAGTACAGGATGCTTTCAAAGTATTACAACTGGAAACAAAAAGTTGCTTGAATTTCTAGCAATTATTGACAAAAAGGGGCCTTAAAATCTCCACATATCATGAGAAAAATATGTTGGCAAAATAATTACAAAGAAATAGCAGAACATTGAATGAAGTGATACGGGTGCTTCCTGCAGGCTAAATGAACTCTGGCTTTGTATCCTGGAGCAGCTGGGTCAGCCAAAGCTCTTGCTGCAGCTCTGCTTCCAGCGGAAACATAAGGGTTAATCTCTGCAACCAGCGTGGCATATGGTGACCAGCCAGGTTTGTCAGTCTGTTGGGTAATCTTGGCGTAAGAGCCTTCTGGGGAACAGTTATGAAAGGTCTCTGAATTGACAAAACAGACAAAACACCCTTCTGCAGGGATTCGTAATCGGTGTTTAAAGCTTGCCTGTTACTCCACCTGCTGAAGTCTTAGCGGAACAATTATGCAGAGGAAGCATCCAAGTAAACAGAGCAGGGAAGATACCATAGAACACACCCCCATCTCATTTTTTGTTTTGGCATTGATGCATTTTACCTTTTAATGGTTCAAAAATGTTTTTATGTAGTATATGTTTTGAATAGTTTAAAACTGCAATTCAAAATCAATGTGTTTAATATCAGAAATGTAAGGACTTGAAAAGTGGAAATTACATTAGGGTGTTCAATCCTGCCTCATTTTTTAAGCACTGGGAAAAAGTTTAAAGGTGGAATCAAGTATAAGAACCTACTTAATACGAGTACTTTATATTTCTTGAGGCAGTCAGCACCTCAAGCTAGTGTCAAGTCAACACCCAGGATTCTTGTTGAGCTTAAGTTCATCTTTTAGCTCAGCCATCATATTAAAATGCTCTGCAGTGTGTGTGGAAAGTGTGGTACGTCTGTTCTTCAGATGAGGATTTGTTCTCTCAAATAACAAAATTTACACAGTTAGAGGCTTGCCTTGCAATGTTTATTCACAGTACTGTAAATATTGAACAGCTAAGAAACCTAAGCACTCATCTTAATCTTTGGGATGTTTTATTTTTGCGTGCTTAATCTTCACAGATGTAACCACTACCAGAGAGGTTTTTCTCAAGCTTCTAGATTAAAACTGACCTGTGTGGCTAAAATCTAAGCATCTTCCTCCCAAGAAGGAAGAATTTTAACTTACAGTTTTATAATTCAATTCACCTGTGTAGTGAAAATAAAAACTTTCTGGAAGCAAAACCTATCTTCAAAATTCCAACTTGAACTCTGTAAGAGCAGAAACAGCTTTAATACTGTCTGCAATTATAAGACCAATTGTGCAATCAACTTGAACCAAATACGGAAACAACCTCTTCCAAACTTCTGCTACCGAAGCTACTGGCACTGCTGAAGACAGAATAGTCTCTATGACAAGAAATCCACCAGCAGCTTTCTCTGCTATTAGGCAACAGCATAAAATCAGATGGCAAGACTCTTCGCATTAGTAAGAACAAACAATTAAGTCACAGCCACCAGCAGGGAAAAAGAATATCATTATTTAGTGCCACAGACATTTCAGAAAAGCTGAAAGAGCAGCAGTTTACTGAGCCATCAAGAGCGTATTTCTCACGCCCAGCACTTTGTAACAGAGTCAGAAGTAAGGCTGGGGAATGGCAGCTTCTGCTCGTTCTGCTGCCTGCGGTGCGTCCACTTGTTCATCCGTTAGGCTTTTTCAAACCCAAGTATGTCCTCTACGCGTTGCTAAATCCTGGCAGCTCTCTGGTTTGTGGTTACTGAGCTCCCAAAGATTAACATGATAATGCCTGACTGTAAACCAGTAAACGTTCAAACATTTCTGTCCTCAGCAGGGCCATTACATCCCCATGACAGCCATCATCAGCACAGAGGTCCTATGTTACTTACTGTGTAACTAATTGTAAACCTGGAATGACTGTTACTTGAAAACAAAACCAAACCCCAAACTATCAGCTGTTGATTTCTAAAACCTGACCATTTGCTGCCTCACTTGTGGCTGGCCCCTAACACCACGTTTTCCTCTTCATCAGGCCAGCGTATGGGACTGGACAGATCGTATTCAGCAGCCATACAGCACTGGGAAGTAACTGGAATGGCTGGTTACAAACATAATAACGTCCAAAGTAGGAGATCTTTCTCTGCAGTCCTTAACTGAAACCCATATCCCACTTTAAACACAACACTCAGCAACCTAAAGATTCATTAAAGATCCCAGTATTGGGAACAAAACTCAGTTGGCAACCAAAAATAAAGCACCCATCCAAACAACTTCACTCAGCTGTTTTTGCTTGCACACACCATCTCCTTCCTCTGTCCGTCTCCAGCAGGATGCTGTTCCTAATCTGGAGCTGACCTGGAAGGGCAGTAGCGCTGTGGCCACAGGCCCAGCTAACAGGGAGCCAGTTCCGATGAAGTTCTCCATTTCACACACGCATTTCTGCTGACTGGCACCTAACAATTTCCCAGGCACCGCTCCAGCATCGGGTGATCCGACTCCACTCTGGGAGTATGCTTACCCCACTGACCGTGCTTGGCCCAACACCTCCGTGGGAGCAACAATCCCGCTAAGGCTACACTAACCGGAGTAATTAAATTTCTCACTGATCTATCCTGATTCTGCTATGCTAGAAATCATTTTTCAATCCTGGCTCAAAGGTTCCATCATGAAACAGGATGAGAGAGCTGGCGCGCCTCGGGTTGCTGTTTTGCACAACAAACCATAGGGTCATAACGTGCTGACTATTTTACTCCCAAACAAAAGCAGTTCCACGAAGACTCCTTGACTGAGTTAATTCTAGCTTTGAGCTAGAAAAGACAGAGCTGCAGGTTAACTGAGACCTGAACAGATAGGCAGGGCTGAGAGAATGAGCCCTCCTGCAGCTCAGCTTTCAAAGTAAACTCATGTTCAAAGTTGCACACAGACCAACGTTCTCTGGCTGAGAAATGCCACGTAGGTACGCTGGTGCTACCTATCCATTTAGGAAATTTGAATATTTAATTTTGCAGCTTTGAGTGTTCTCTTAAAGCTGTTGGTTGAAGATTGCGTTTAGGTTCCTTCCCACATGCCTTCTAATTTATTCCATGTGTGTAAAAAGGACATATTTCAAAAATTTTCTATTATTCTGTGACTGGCTCTAACCCACTAAAATAACCCACACTACTAATAAAAATATGCTGGAGATATTGGTTAATTTTCTAAAGAATTATATATATATAATGTGTGTGTATGTAAACACATATATACACACACACACACAGAGTATTTCCATGCCTACAAAGGTCTTTGGAATGGAAAAAATTCTCTCTCCTCCTGGAAGTCTATTTTCCTGACTGAATTTTCAGACAGCACAATTGTTTCTAAACACAGTATTAAACTCACTATATTTTACAGAGCAAATAAAAACCCTACCAGATGGCTAGCCAAGGCTATTACAAGCTGTCATTACTTTCCACACCCACCTGTCCCTCCAGATTAGGAAATATGACTGAAGAGTCGCTTTTCCTCGTGCGCTTTTTCACAGCGGCGCTGCCAGCGAGCAGATGATGCCTCGCAGTTATCTTCCGCTCCCTCGGAGCACTCGGCTGCCATTCAGAGGGCTTGCTTTGCTCTCTTTCCTCCTTCCTCAGAGAAGGAAAATGTAACTTATGAAGCAGTATGCCTGCTCAGAGCAAAATGCCATCTGAGGGAGAGTGTAATTTTTCACTGCGCAACTAAAATCTGGGTATGACACTACTTGACAAAAAAATCAGCTTTGTGTCCAAAGCCAGATGTGCGCCAGAGCCATTGGTATCACACTTCTGCAGCCAGCTGGAGGCTCCATCTTCTCCGACTTCTGCTGCACAGCATTCGTTTACAAAATGGACATCTAGGTAGTTGTAACCAGATTCTTGGTAATTTCTCACAAACCAGATGTTCCCTTCCTCATTTCCAGTTCCTTCCTTCTCCCCCCATTACCCTGAAGGACCTCGAAGCACAGCAGCACATGCACTTCCAACACGGGGAGGAAAGCCCTCAGGCTCGATGGGAATGGACATGGCATTCCAAGCCCTGGCGAGCAGCTCTCTTGACTCATAATTTTCTCTCGCAATCTGAACAGCAAACCGATCTGCATCCAGCTCTGAGAGCACAGACTGTGCTAAGGTCAGCTAATCAGTGGTAATGTAGAGTGCATGGGACTACCCCAAGGCAAATGGTAGCTGATTTGAGCTAGTACGTGTTTGTCATCAATAAAAGAGATCGATTTCAAATCATGTCATATTTGCTAGGGCTGTGTTCCCAGGCAGTTACTACATATGCTGTCACCTTCTAACTTGTCTTTTCATCCAAGAGCTTAGGGACTTGCTTCATCTGGCTTTTTTTCCTTATTTGCACAGATGTATACATAAAACATAATTTAGCCCCTCTTTTGCAAAGTGCTCTAAATGCTGTTCATTAATTTTAGCACACACAGCAGGGCTGTAAGTCCTGGGAACGTTACAGCTGCTTCAGCTTAAATCTTGCTCCACAGAAAATGCAAACACTGTTAAGTGCAAACAAACATCAGCTGAGCAGACAACAGCAGTTCCGTAGAGTTCCTAAAGATGGATCCAAAGGAATATCGTGGACCTGAGTAACCAAGGGGATTTTACGCACACGGTGGATGAACACCTATTGCTCTTGCTACGAGGGTGCACAGACCTCCTGGGCAGGACAGGGCTTCTGCACTGCTCAGGGAGAGACAGAGCAGCTCCTGGACCATCCAGACCATGGGTGACAGTGGCGTGGGCTTGAGACCACGAGTGATGGTGGCATGGGCTCATGCCTGAGCACTGGAACAAGCGAGGCCGAGCCCGGAGGCAGCACTTCACCCAGCCCTGGGTAGACGTGAGGAAACCACCCGACCTTTCTGGCTGTTACACGGTGCCATCCTTGGAAGCTTTGAATAACTCTACTGTGACAAACTAATCAATCCTTTCTTTCCTACCCAAACTTCTTGGTCTGGCCAGGGATGCTGAACTTTCCTTTGCCAGCTCTGTGAGGGGCAGTCCCTCTCCGGCCGCAGGAAGAGTCCAGATTAAAAGCAGTGATTAATCCCTGTCACCCCCAGTCTGCCTTCCTGCTCCTGCACTGCCATTCGGTAATTTAGTATTTTCTTGGCAGGCAAGAGCTGCCAAAATGCCCACAGGTTCTTTCTCCTCCTTGTATTTATATTTTTTCATTCAGATATAGTCAGTTTTAAACTCCAAGTTACTGTGTCACTGTGTGGGGGTGCTGAACGAGAGGGTCCCTAAATTTTCTAAATGAACATTTTTACTATGCAATTCCAGCAGCCCCGAAGCAATTCTGAAAACTGTTGTGATGACATGGGAATAGTCTCACTTCAGAGAATAGCAAAGGCAGCTGTCAGCAAAAAATTGTGCTCTAGAGGACTCAGATGTTATGTCTTTCTCTACATTGCAACTCTTTTCCTGCCGTTGAGCTCATATAAATGGAGGATTAACAACCTTAAATTTGGCCTAAAACTTAGATTTTTGCTTTAAAGAACTCTCTTTAATCTAAAGAAATGCAACCGTGTCTTAAGTGCAATTTATTTCACAGTAATTAATCCTTTTGTCATTCTTCTCTGCCTTCCCAATCTTGGTGTGCATCTGCACTTTGGAGTAAAAGCCAGCTGATCGCCAGAGCAGGTGAGAGCAACAGCGGTGCCGGTTACAGCACGGGCACCCAGCACATCCTGCGCGCCCATAAACTCCCTGTGGATTCCGGCCACAGTCTCTGGTTGAAATTACCCATTGATAATTTTGATTTTCGTCATTGCTATCCCTTCAGTAACTATCCTAACCACAACACAACAGCAGAGGCACTGTGTAAACACCTACTCCTGTTCAACCCATGGAGCAGTCACTGCTGACTTTGTTTTCACTTTTATTGATTCAAGACCTAGAACTAAGCCCTGCAGTACATACTACAAACACAGCCACTTGGTGACATTTCCTTGCTTCTGGTTACATTTTGTGACCTGCTTGTCAGTCAGACCTTCACACACACTTTAAGGTGGGAGCTCAGACAGTCCGTGAGGATGCTCACGCACGCAGCAGTGCCGGGACCAGCAGACAAAACTTTCAGCTGTCGAGGTCAAGTCAGCCGTGCCATACGGCTGCTTCGGCCCCATTTACGTTCCCCAGCCAGCACGTGTGATTAGCGAATGTCAGCTGGGTAACCAGGTGAAGGTGAGACACGTACAACATCAGAATTAGAAGGACTTTTTTTTTTTTTCAGTGGAAAATGAAAGAGTTGGCATAATCAGACTAATGGGGCTTCCACTTATTGATAGTGATATTTTCAGCATGAGGATGAAGTACATGTATAAACGCTTTCAGAATTAGCTCCCAAACACCAGATGGAAATATAATTGAAGTCAATGTAGAAAAGCTGCATTCCAAATCACTGATACAGCTTTAATTCAGGTACCTTTCATCTGAATTTTTGACCTCAGCTATGATCTCTCTGGGCTTTATCATGTTCGGTGCTGATGAATCACAAGCAGTGAAGGACATGGCTTAAATTTCATTTCAGGTATGCCATTTACAGGGCAAGTAGTAAGGCAGAATAAATTCTTTTTTGGTTATGAACTGAGCAGACTTATCTGGGAAGAGAAAAGTGACAAACAAATATGTCATTTCCCAGTGCCACTTCTAGAGTGACTTTCCAGAACAGAACCATACTTTAACTTGAAAGCAAAAAATATCTCTGCCAAAGAATACATATTAAACAACGTGATTTTAATTACAGCTCATCAGTTTTTTGTTTACTATGTCCAGCTAGCTTAGAAAATGCCCAGGAGACAATAGCCTGGCCTGACATTCAAAGATCTTGGATGGATTGCCATTGACTTTAACGGGCTAAAAATGATCCCTTGAGAGGCATGTGTTTTAAAAATTATAAGGTGTGCTTTTTAATTGCTTTCATATCAAGACAATTCCTTACTTGCATGCTTTCGTAGACCCAAAAGTCTTGAGAACAATCATACTGGAGCCACTGCTACCTGAGTTTAGTGACAGGTACTGAAGAAGCAATTAAAACCTTGAAGTCTTGAGTAGCTGAGAGAAAAGTCTGACTTCCTTTCATGTTCAGAAGGTCACTAAAGTGAATTTGAAGCTGGCATGATAGAACCAAATGGCTTCTGGCTAAGAACCTGACAGAGTTAGTAGAGTTTGACAGGGAGTGTCAAATAATATCTGCAGAGCTCAAAACACTCACTCTGATTATTTATGAAGAAAAGTATCGTAACAATATGTAAGTGCCTTTTCAAAGTTAGACAGTGAAATAAGATCTAATATTTTAAGCTCTTCTACGCAATAAATACCAGGCAAGTTCTAGCCTGGAATTTCTAGCTCAGGTGAGGCAGCCAACACCAGCTCAGCAGAAGATAAAACTCCTTGAAGAAAATGTTTTTGATAATAGTAGTGATCTCTAAAGCTCTAAGGACACTCAAAAAGATAACATCAGCTTTTAGAAGCTGTTTGAATTCAAAGAAATTGCTGTCACACAAAACTGAGAACTGGTGCTACCATTTCTCTGTCTTACCCAACCAGGTAGTTTCGAGCTGCTGTTGCTGGAAAGGTAGCATCACTTCCTAAAATCCTAAAGCAGTATTCACAGTCTCCCATTAAGGGGGAAAAAAAGAAGTGACATATTACCATAGCAACAGAAAAAGCTGGAATCTAGAAGACATACCGCTTGTACACGGGCTGCACCTAATTCTGGGTCATCCTCAGTCATGAAAGGCCAATGACTGAAGAAGGCTGAAAGTAGTGGAGTTTGTTCCTCTTTCATAATCTTGCTCCAGCTGACCACTCCTGGGCTCTGTCACCGCCAGCAGTTGCCTTCACCTACCTGCAGGCTCTCATAATTATTTTTCTGTCGCCAATATGCAACTTCTTCCTTTTTTGTTCCTCTTAGTCCAGTAGCTGGGCAAAGTTAGAATGTAGTAGTGTATCCCATGAAAGAAGAATGCCGCAAAAAACAGCGCATGCAAGAAAGAGTGGTATCTTCTGTTACAAAAAGAATCTGAAGGAACAGTAAGATGTTACTGCTTACTATTTATTCATCACTGTCTCTATTATTAGTGATGTATTTGGTATAAATAAATATAAATTACCGTATACTGAAACGGAGGCACTAAACTCCACTGAGTTTAATCCCTCCATGGAGGGTTATGATGTGCCTCTTCAAGAAGTTTCATTCTTTTCAGGTAATTTTGTATGATCACAGTGCTGATCTTGCTTCTATGAGAGGACTCAAGAGACCGTTTAGTCCATCCACTATTTCACTTCAGGGCAATTTACAGAATTTAGGCAGCTTACTCAGTTGTTTATGGAAGAAGCTATCTATTCTGTGATTGAAGAAAATTCCCTTTCCAATACAACATCATCCAAAGATTATGGAGGTCCCAAATCCATCCTCTAAACCTAAGACCCCTCAGAGTTTGATCAAGACCTGAGCTTTGATGAGTTAGATCCATCTGTAACAACGCAAGCTGCCTATACAAAAAAGTACAGCATTAACATTTGTGTGTACCCCAGAAAACAGCCAATGTCTTGGCTGGAAGGAACTTGATTCTCTTCCTCCTCTTTCCTCAGTGATTCCTTCACTCAAAAGTGTGAAAGATTATCCTACAGTTTTTAAAATACAACTAACTTTCAGGCTGCTTGAATCAGTGTCTTAAAGGATGTAAGCAAATATGAGGGAAATAAAAAAACAGTAATTGCAAAAGCCCAAGCTATTAAAGGGCTTTTTAATGGAATCAAAGCTTCTGTGAGCATTGCTCTGCTTCAGAACTTTTAATTGGGTCTGTGGTTAAGGTATATCAAAGAACAGATGGTTTTTAACCTTAATAGACAGCATGGAGCCATTAACTATTAGCCATCTATTTCTAATCTGGTCTTCTCAGGAACCTCAAGAGGACATTGCTTAAGACTAGACCACTTTTCCCAAATGGACATATCTCTGTGTATTTGTTTCCAATCTGCAAGAATGACAACTAGGGACAGAGAAATATCCAGAGAAGAGTCCAAGTACTGGTTTTATGTAATTGGATCTTTCAGCTTTCTCCATACCGAGGGCATGTGTATTCTCCCCTCCAAATGTGATTGATAAATCGTTAATAGAGGCCAGTATCAATCAGATGAACAGAATTCACTCTGTTTTTGAAAGACAGTATCAGATGTAGGACTTTGGAGAAAACTGTACCTGAAGTACAAATCCTAAATTCCAGGATCTTTTAATGGGCTCTGCATCTTATCCATGTGTCTGAAGAAACCTCAGGAGAAACAGCCAGGTTCAATACCTTTACTTAGAACAAGGATTTGCGCTTTGATTCTGCTTTTCCTTATTAAGTACATACTGCACTGCTGAGCTGTACTAATGATGCAGTGGGTTTAATCCCTGTATTATCTAATAACTTAGTAGAAAAGTTCTGCTTAAGTTTAATCACTGTTTCTGTTCCCTTAGGTCAAATATTTTGCTCCTGGATTCTTTATTGGGCTCTAAAATAAGTGGTACATAACAACAACCTCTCTCTTCTCTTCAAAATCCTACAGACTTTAATGAAGTTCTCCTCAGTACCAAATAACTTTTCCCAACACTAACGAGAACTGGATGTGGCCTGACACTGAAAACATTCAAAGTCAAAGAATCAAAAATCTCACAGCAAATGCTGAAGACAACATGTCTCCTCTACAATGCTAGATTTTTAGCCTGTGACTGATTTACGTCCCTGCAAACTGTGTAGTTTCTGCATGCTTACCTTTTGAACAGGGGGGTGCACAGTGTAGACGTGTCCAGCGCAGTTGTGGTCATGATGTCCCAAGTCAATATTAATGCAGGTACCGAAAGAGGAGTTTTTGCACATTATTGGTATTATGAGCAGCATGACAGAAAACAGACGAACTAACACGAAGATGAAAGACCAAAAGTCTGCTGGGAATACGATCATGAGCTCTCACTGAGGGATTTGCTAGTCATATTCGGAGTTGTAAATGCCAGTATTTCCTGTTGGCCTCTATTTTTGAAACTGTTTTCAGCTTCAACAGTAGGATTTTAATTGGGTTTTATTTATTTTATTATTATTAAATGTACCTAATTTTGATTTTAATGAGAAAAGTATATTGTTTGTTAGGTTTGATTCATTTTCTTGATAGGGAAAATGGGAGCTGGTTTTGGATGAAGGCTTTGACTTCAAAATGATAAATGACTACACTGTGATCAGATCTATACCCTTACAATTAGGCAGTGCCTCCCAACGCCTACAGTAACCTGCATATTTTCATATGTTCACGCCCTGGCCTTAAAACAGTATCATATCAGAGCAGTGACAGCACGAAATAATAAAGCTGTTCTAGGCAGTTCTCTACGTGCGATTTGAAAACAACAATAGAAGTTGGACTTCTGATTGATTTCCCTGAAAAAAATCCTGATTGCTTGGAAATATATCAATATTCAGCTTTGAACCTATGCATTTGTATAATGACACAAAACCAGGATTTTTGATCTTGAAAGGGGAAACAGAACAGAAAATACTCTTTTTCAAGATAAACTCACTAAAATCAATATTTAGAACTTGGACAGCTAACCTTTTTTGCTATAGTGATGCCACAGTGATATATATCAGTGTTTCAGTTTGCTCCACTTACTGATTTTGTCCTTTTTCTGCAAGCTGTGTAGACTGCACCATCTTAGAGACTGTGTTTTATATATGGATACAGGAAAGAGATTTATATATTTTTTTATCTTTGGCCCTTAATCGTCTGTCCTAGTAAAGCAACAACCAGGAATTTCTGTGAACAAACACGTATCTTGCATTTAAAAATAAACCAAATTGTATTAGCTGTATTCAGGTATCAGTAATTACTCTTTTTAACAGCTACATATGCCAGATGGGCATTTTTCCTTCTGAGAACAGAGACTATTACAGGTAACGTGCTAAGCCAAACTCAGCCACCTGGTAAACACTGATGCTTTAATGAAGGGTACTTTCTGCTCTTCTAATGACTAATATGGAAACACTGATGTTTGACATGAAAAGCTGTCATCAAACAGCTGAATGTTGTACCATATACTTGCTATTCTGCCTAGAAATGTTTAGCTTCGCTGCTGTCTTCCAAGGTCACTTCTTGCCTGCGTGTGCTGGGTCCGTGGTTAAACGGGGTGCAGATCTCCCTGGTGCTCCTGAGCAGTCCTCTGTTCTTGTTTTAGTCGCAGCAGGGCTGGACACAGGCTTCCTTGTTTCCGTTTTTTCTTTCTTCCATTGCTTGCTATAGCTGTTTAGATCTGTGCTGCTGGTGGGAGGGTGTAAGAAATGAAGCTCAACAGGTGGTAGGATTACTACTGGCAGCCGATTTATTATCATTAGCTAGTAGAAGGAAAACAGTGTTCAAATAAAAAAAAAATTTAAAAACATAGAAACTGATGGGGCTCTGCTCTCTGTATTTGGCATGATTCTTAATTTAAACAAAGCCTCACAGTAACTATTCATCAAATTCTTTGCCTGAAGAAATTTTTCTCTGTATACGTTCAGAGGATAGAGTATGTAGCTCAAAGTCTGCAAAAATTATACTGATTTGGTACCTATTTAGAACAAAAAAGGAGTGATTCTTTTCCTTCATTCCAGTGTAAATCAAGAGGAATGCAGTGATTCCCACCGAGTTACATCAGATTGAGACTAAAGACATACAATAAACACATCAGTATTTAGCACACTGGTGATAAAACCAGCCTGGTAGGAATTTTAGTGATGTTAATAAATGACACTGGACCATGGGAAATATTATATCACAGGTTGAGCCCTAGACCCAAAAAAAGCAGATTTAACCAGTCTTCTAGGACAGACTTTTGTCTGAATCATGATAAGAATCATTAGATAGAATTTTGCATTTATTTTCCCTCTTTCTTTAAACCTAGTATTTGTAAATAAGCAAATACTTCACATTCGATAAAGACGATATGAAGCTCATCTTTACCCACACTGAACTCCCAGTAGCAATAACGACACTGGAATGACCTCAGAAGTCTTTCCAAAGTGCAGGATGAATGCATGCCAAGTATACAGGCAGGTAGGAGTGGCATTCTTTGAAATTGTCGGTGTTTTCCATTCTCGAGCGTGCTGTGTTCCCTCAGGTCCTTCGGGGAAGAGCAGAGGTTTTTCCCCTCCACCACGGAGCAAGGCTTGACGTCCCTCCAGCCTCAGCGCGGGGGACTGAGCTGCATCCCTGAGGAGGCTGCCCAGAGATTGTGGGATGGCTCAGCAGAAAGCAGCCCCGTCCACAGCCCTCACTTGGCTGTAACCAAGTCATTCACATGCTGCACTTCGAAGAGCGGAGCAAGAGGTAAACTGCATGCAGTCTGTGGCCACTAAGGAACACCAGGTCTTCTTTTATTTAGCTACGTATTTTAAATAACGTACAGAGTCTTTGTGATACTGTGAGAAGAGAATACAGAACCCAGATTGGCACATACCTGGGGGAGAGCTTATCGATTCACATACACGGAATTGCCTGTAAATAAATCACCGTAACCTGAAGATGGAACTAATTGAAGATAAAGAAGCTGCTGAGCAGTCATCTTGCTGTACTGACTTCAGAGGGATAAGCTAAAGACAGATTCCTGATGAGACACCAGCCCTGTCTATTTTAATTGAGCGTTTTTTCTATAATAACCCATGCAATTCCTGTAAAGCAAGCAGTAGAAGAAAGGAACTCAAAATTATTTCAGAAACGAGCCATTACTCTGTAATTCTCCAGCTGAATCCCAAACCCTCGATGCCACTATGCAAATTGCCAAAGTCACCTATGAATCCAGGTTGGAGAAGCAGCGGGCTATTAATTCAGTGCTGTTTCTCTTGCTAAGTCCACTGCAGCTGCAAATCCATCACGGAAAACTTCTCCCCACTCCTGCATACATTAGTATGCTGCTCTGGTTTAAATGTCAGCAGCAGAACATGTAGTATACGATGAATTTAGGGAGAAATTCAGAGAGCGAACTAAAATGAGCCATCAGGAATGGCATGTGCATTGCCCTGAGTGTCACAAACATTCATTACAGCAATTCGCTACTTCCCTAAATATCTCTCCCCGAGCTTTAATGACACAGGGTTAAATCAGCATAATTATTCTGGATATTCTGCTGCAACTGCTTGATTTTAATCTCTTCTTATATCATATTGTCTGGGCTTTGGAGCAGCTTCCCACTTTCTGATGTTTTGGGGCTATAGAATGCTTTCTTTAGTACTGAAAATTCGACCGAAAGTCATAGCACCTCAGTGGGATAACTGAGCTGCCCAAAATTATTCCTGAACGAGCAATTCTTGCATCTCCCTCACACAAACCTCATCGACAGTCTTGCCACGGACTTCACCAGGAATAGGTATAGGCTGGTGTAGCCTAAAGAAACAACTGGCACACAGTTATGAAGCCAGTGTACAACCTTGGCGTCAACCATGCAACAGACACATCAGCCAAAAAGACCACCAAAATATTTGCTCTGCAGAATACGAACCTCAAAATATCCGTACCTTCTGTAACAGACTTCAGATCTTGAGCACTAACACGTCAAAAGCCATGAGAAGCAGAAAACAATGTCCAAACCAAACAAGCATTATGCATTGCAATGGGGGGTTTTATGTGTTTTCTTGCAAGGATTTCTTTGTATTTTCTTGCAATTAAGAGGATGAAACACTACGGAGAACTAAACAAACATCTCTGGGACAGATTGTGGTCTTCATCTGGGCAGCTGCCAGGCAAAGCAAAGTACTCCTGGTACGGATGGACCCACCTTACTATCAGCAGACCACTGAAATTAGGGTGGTTGCTCATTGGATAAATGAGCTTCTCATGACCAGCAAAAGCAGCCTGGCATATGGTGATTGATGAAGGTGCATGATACTTACGTGAGCTCTGGTTATCCTTGTGATTTATATATCCATGGACTGTAAGGATTATCATCACTGTGGTGCAGGCCGCAGGTCTCCTCTAGTTTTAACTACACATTGCCTTTAAGGATGACATATGATCTTGACTTTTAGGCTGCCCTTGGGGGAAAATCTCCACCACCACTTAGCATATCATTCCAGTCTTCAAAAATAAGCTGTTAACTGTATATCCCTTATTTCAGCCTGGCTTTGCCTCCAACAGGCCAAATACTCTTTAGCAGGTGACAGCATTCTAATCACTCACCATTAAATTTTGAGATGTAGTATTAGATTCATTTTACAGGAAGCATGTAGAAACAAGCTACTTGTTACATGGATTTTTGCAACTCAGACACTTCATTCTCCTTAGGAGCAGTGGTGTCAGGTGAGCTTCAAGTGGCTGGACAAGGTCCTTCCTACACAACCAGCAAACTCCTAAACTCCACTCACTAGCAGACAAAAGTCTTACAAGGGACAGTAATGCAATTTCTTGCCTTTCTTTGTCAATAGGGAAACGCTCTGGTGAATTCCAAGAATTACTGATCTGTATTGCTGCTCCTAAAAGCAAGTTCTTAGTGGTCACATGCTTCCAATACTTCCACAACTCTTCAGTAACCAAAAAGTCCCCAGGAGGTATCTTCCAAATAACCACCATACCCAGCTTGTGTCTCACGTTTAAGCTCTGCCTAATTACAGTAAATTCCTAGCTCTCATATAAGTCTCTCCATTTACAGATTTTCCTAAGCTTTAAAGGAAGTCAGTAGATGTCTCACCTTCTGAGGATGAAGAAAACAAGGTGAGGAGAAAGAATATCACCTGTCCAAAGCCTTCTGCACAACAGACCAGAAGCAAGCCTAGGAACATAATGCCAGTACATGGGGCTGGCTGCTCCCTAAAGGTCAAGGAGCTGCAGGGCTTCCCCAGGTCAGCAGGACAGAGGCCTCACCCCAGCTAGGGCCAGAGATGGTGGCCAGGTCCAGCCAAGATCCCCTATCACAACGCAGTATTACAGTGATGAGGCAGGTCCAGCTAGGAAGTCAATCCATAGGTCAGGATCAGGTCAAGCAATTGTTGACAGGTCCATGATAATAAGCCAAGGCAGAGAGTAAGCCTGTGAGCTGAGGCCAAGATCAAGGAGCTCTGTGGCCAGACTCCTATGGCTGAGCTAAAAACCTACAGTATCACCCAGCTACAACACTGATGAGACAGCGAGTAACAGCACCTGGTTGAGCTTGAACAAAGTCCCCGAGCCCAGGGCTGGAGGCCCCAGGTGAGGCTGCTTGGTGCCATTAAGGCTTATTAGTGCCCTCCTGACCCTGACAGTACTCTCCACCAAGCTGTGGATTTCATTTGCGTGGAGCAGAGGGCCCATGTGCAAGCACAGCCACCTGGTCTGCTGTTGACGAGCAGGAGCAGAGCAGCCGTGTTACGTTGACCTGTGTGTTGCTGGCCCCTTTGATGTACAGGGCCAGGGAGCGTGCTGCAGGAGGTATCGCGTTCTGCGGACAAGCTGTGTCAGGTCCTCGGGCGGTGTAAATTACCGTGGCTCCTGCGTTGTTTCAGCAGTGACGCGGGCTTCAGCATTTCCATTCTTTTCCGCTGCATCAATCTGCTCTTTGCAGGAGGTGAAAGGCAGAGGGAAGGGAGCAGGGGCTGAGACAGCCTCTGCGTGTTCTCAGGTGCTTTACTTCATGTGCCAGAGGCTCTGTACGTGTCAGAGAGCACTGGTGGAAACTACAAACGCACTCACTAAAGGACAAGAACAGCCAAAAGAGAGACGTGAGGCTGGTTTGGGTTATATTTTTTGATCTTCCTGCTTTGAAGTCAATGAGTCCCAGCTGCAGCTTATAAGGGTAGCCATCTAAGATGCAATTGCCCCTGAAGCTCCAGCTTTACTACTGGTTTGCGTTACAGAAAAAGACTGCTAAAACAGTGCTGGGAAGATAGAAATCCCTTCCTATATTTCTTAAGATGGCTGACGGATCTTCTGTTAGCTCCAAAGATTTCATAGCATAATGAAATATACTACAGTTCTCCATGATTTGCATGGTGCTAATGGGAAAGAAAATGAGGGAAAAAAATTGCAGCTGGTAGTAAAGTGATAGTGAATAATTTTGCAAAGACTACCTTCTGCAAATTTACTTGCTGTCTTGCTTGGCTACTTGGTTTGCAGGAAAGAACTGACCCTACTCTACACACTAGTGTAGCTCCAATTTTAGCAGAATAATGTCCAGAAGGAGGGTGCTGGTTGTTGGCACAAGCCTATCAACTTCTGTACAAACAGATCTGCTTTTACAGGAAACTTCCTTAGCGGATCAGATCGCGAAGTGTAACTGGAATTGCCCTCTCTACCGTCCTTGTCTGGAAGCGCCAAGATGTTGTTTGAAAGTGGAGTTGTTGCTCCTGTATAACCAGCATGACTGAAACCTAAATTTGGGCTGAGCTTCATTTATAAAAGAATTTGATGGCAGTGTAAAATTACCTTATTCTTTCTTAAATACAAGGATTGGATTTAAACAGTTTAGATTGTCAGTTCTGTCCCAGCCACTTTGTATCGATGAGTTTGCAGTTTTATGATTAAGCTGTACTAGAGAGAAAATATGATGTGCTGACTGGTAATAGTAGAAGCTGTACTTCACTCCTCAGTGTAAATGTATTTGGGTAACATTATTTTTTTCAAACAGATTGAGGATTTTGTTCTAATTCTTTAGTTATATTTTAATGAGGTATTTTGAACGAAGTTCAGTTTTAATGTGTTCAGTTTGCTATGTTAATTAGACCACTTCCATTCATTTCATATAAACGTTTTGGATGTAATTTCATACTTTCTGCAAGCACACATTGCAACTACTATATCTTAGGTCTTACGAGATAATACAAATGTCACAATTTCATGTTCTACATCAGATATAAAAGGAGCTGTCAAGCAGTATTCCATTTCTGACAAGAAACCAATAAACCAAGAGAAGAAAGAAGGAAAAAACCTCCAAAAAAACCCAAGCAAAAGAAGCAGTGATTGATGGGCACGTAACTGAGCTAGGATTTCCACGAATAATGTTAGTTATACAACATGCCAAAAGACAGAGTTTCCAAAGAGAATGATTTTATGATTAGATGTAAATTGTAATCAGGACCAGAATGGTTCTAGGAATTAAATGCTGCTGAGCATGGAAATGAAGAAAGAGGATAACCGTTCTGATTTTAAACAGTGTTTTGTTTTTCTTGGCAACTGATTTTGTGGCAGCTGTGCTGCCTATAAATTGCTGATTTATTTTTTTTTTAATTGAGAAGTGAAAAATCCCATTAAAACAAAACCCTACCTGCGCCGCTGATAATATTCCATGTTATTAATTCTGAAAGAATTTTTTCAAATCTCATTTACTCTTCAGTAATGTACCACTCACACATTAGATGTCTTGGACAATAAAAATATCTGTAGTTACTTTGTTTTCTGGGATGTCGTGTTTTAACAGGGTTTTGTAACATTTGAGGTGCTGAGAGGGGTTTGTAGGCAAATGATTCATTCATTTCATTTCAACAAAACGAAAATACAGTAAAACATTTTAATCAATATTGGATCCTGTAAAATATGTTTTGCTTTCTCAAAAAACATTAATTATTTGACAACTTTAATAGAAACAATTGAAGCATTTGAGGGAGAAAACTTTTGAAACTCGGTTTTAGAGGCCGTCATGACAGAACAATTAACACAGGCTGTCCAGGTATAAAATTCTAGTAGCCAGCACAAGGCTGTAAATGGAAATGGAAATTCAGCTTGTTTAAGTACAAGGCCGTGTAAACTCCCAGTAACCCTCTGAAGCAAGATGTCTATGGGATGCCTGCAAAGGTGCCGTGACCTCCTTACTCAGTTCTTCCTTCCAGTCCGCCACTTCCCTCCAGTGGAAGACCAGCCCAAGCTATCAGCGTACATGCAAATCTGTACGTCTGCAGACACTCGTGCGTACTTGGTAACCCATGTGCACACAGGTACCAAGCCGAAGAGCCTAGTTACAGAACAAGCATCCAACATGAGCTGCAGGATCCACCCGAGGAAAAGCTAAAGATGGACTGGGGCTATAGTCAGCAAAACGGCCAGAGACGTTGTAGGAAGTGAGCATGTACACCAGCAGTATTTAGGAGAAAGCACATGCAAGCTGAAATGTACGGATCGCTGCCGTTCAGAAATGCAAACAGGGATTTACGGGCAAGAGATGCCAAAGAATTTCAGAGGTAGCCAGTGGTGTGCTCTTTGTAGTGTAGCAGAAGCTTCGTCTCAGCTGTGGCTTAGGCCTGGGCTGGACAAAGCCCTGGGCGATGCTGCTGGCCCAGCAGAAAGGCAGGGCAGTGGTCGCTCGCCCACTGGAGGCTGCAGCCTGACTAGGTAAGGTATGTGCAGAAGCAGGAGAGGTACCCAACCCCACGAACACTGCAATGGCAGTAAAAGTAAATCTCCTTTAAACTCTGAGGGATGTTACTCTGTGCTCAGAGGAGGGCCTCTATCAACCTATTTTTAAGTAGGCTAACTTTTTTTTATCCTTTTTCAGTAGACTTTCAGCTTGTTGTTCTTTCCTTACTCCTCAGAGTTAAAGCTAAAGAAAGGAAAAAAAGTCAACTTCTGGTTTCATGTCTCACACACAAATAATCTTACTACAAGGTCAACATTGCATGCGTTGTTCTCCCGTGGATTGTCTGCAGTTGCTGATAATTCATTCATTTTCTGGCTCATCACCTCTTCCTTCCAAGGGATTAGATGGCCCTCGTCTCTCCTCAAGAAATATGACAAAGCTTGATTACACAGAGATGACAAGAAGGATGAATTGAATTGAATTGAATTTCGACATGGTTCTTTCCTTTGCTTCTCTTGTTTCTCTGCTTCTTGACAGGAACACAAAAAACGATCTGCTACCAGTGCAAACGTGCATGAGGAAAGCAGGACAGACCCACTGGGAAATTTTACTCTCCAAAAAACAACTTTGGGCAGATGCTAATAGGTGAAATTTCCCTGTGGAAGAATCCCTCTCTGACCAGGAGGGTGCTGCTGCCTGCTGGGGGACTGGCACGAACCACGTGTCTTTCACACCCCTTTATTTTTGCCTCTGGAAAAACTTCTTGCATTTGGTCTTTCCTTCCCTGTGTCAAAGAAGAAATTTTAATTAATTGCCACAGTGGTACTAAAAACTCTATTTGCTTAGAATTTCCTGAATAAAAATACCCTCTCTGTGACACGTCTTCTCAGGAAAAATCTGCGTGAGCATACCAGATTTATGCTGCAAAACAAATGATTGTATCAAAGCAAGATACAGGTTTTATTATTTTATTTGACCTCCTTTATTCCTAGATCTTATTATTTAATGCCAACAAACACCATTGGTTCACCTTTGCTTCTTGGATCCTGCAAGGAAGGACACAGAATCACAGAATCACAGAATCATAGAATCACAGAATCACAGAATGGTAGGGGTTGGAAGGGACCTCTGTGGGTCATCTAGTCCAACCCTCCTGCCGAAGCAGGGGCACCTACAGTAGGGTGCAGAGGACCTTGTCCAGGCGGGTCTTGAATATTTCCAGAGAAGGAGACTCCACAACCTCCCTGGGCAGACTGTTCCTGTCACTTAGTTATTTTCACATTCATACAGGACTTTTGGACATCCAGTTCTCTTTATGTTTTTGTAAAGCACCTGTTCCAAGAAGTGATGGACTGAACTGGCCATGGAGAGAGGGGCAGGAGGTTGTTGGTAGGACTGGCTCTCCAAAAGCATGTCAAGTCAGATCTGAAGTCCTACGGAAGCACTAATGAACTCCTCAGCCACTTTGTCTATCAGCAAAAATCATTCTCTTTCAACTGTCTTTTCATTTCCGATACAATTAATCATCATTTTATGTAGTATGTCCCACATTCAGTACTGGGTGTGAAAAATAGCTAATTAATTTCTGCTCAAGCACACGCCAAAAGACAGAATTAAAACAAGCTCTGCAGTATGCATTTAATGGCAAATATGTTACATTCAACGGTCAATAGAGCTCCTAAAAGCCGTTATTCCACTGCAGAGGGAAATACCAGAGTTGTAAAACTCCTCCCAGCCCTTCTCCCAGGCGTGGATATCTGGTGCAGCTCAGCTGAAGGAAGGGGATGAGTGGTCCGTACCGTGAGCCGTAGGAGGCACCTGCACCTTAACTGCACTCCAAAGGGCTGCTTGAGTTATGCTAAGGAACAGCTTAAGGTCGTGGAGTGCTTTAAAACTGTTTTATTTCTCCCTGTGCTGTGTTTCCAAGCAGCTCAGCCCACAGCAGGGAGAGTGTGGGGGGCTGAGCACCCCTGGGCAGGAGCCCGGTGCTTGCGCGTGCCTCCGAGCGAACGCAGGCTATTACCAGCTCGAGCACCTGCTGGACGCTTCGCACCATGAATGAAAAAAGGTCGCTGCTAAACTGGAGTTTTGCGAGTGATGTGCCCTGTGAAACCATCAGAAGCCAATACCGGAGCTCACGCAGAGCAGCAAGGACCCCCCCCCCCACGTTA
>Ga0065711_1004488_pt1 | contig 23984 bp, 9 predicted proteins | sample Hoacrofraction12_FD_59098 | JGI IMG/M metagenome (GOLD analysis project Ga0065711, IMG submission 59098) | Hoatzin crop microbial communities from Cojedes, Venezuela - Epithelial fraction 12 v2 (version 2) | ecosystem: Host-associated > Birds > Digestive system > Esophagus > Crop | place... | reverse complement strand
CTGGGAGTTGTTCCTTTTGTGACCTTGAGAATATTTTTGGAAAATGCTGATTTGTATGGGTCAAAATATGACAGCCATTCTCATAATTTAGCTGTATAAGAAATTGAGTTTCACAACCTGAAAATGTTCTGTAGAAATGTGTCTTTCACTAAAGCAAACATAGTTGTGGGCTGTTATTTACAGTCAGAGCCATCTCAAGAAATCTAGGTAGTACTGAAGAGCCTTGGGCAGAACCAAAAATATAATTAGGTATCTGATAAAATGGCTTATAAGGAGAGACTTGAATAAATTGCAATTATTTATCCTAAAGATGAGTTGATTGTCCTTCCATCTCTCTCCCTTCCTTCTTTCTGCCCATTGCCTAAGTGTTTTTCAAAGAAGTAAAAATATTGCACTGTTGCGATGCAAGAAGTTGGAAGAACTCCTGTTGTGACCATGATGAATAGGACAAGAAATACTGAGTCTAAATTTTAGCAAGGAATCTTTGGATGAGACATACAGACAGCATTCTATTATTAAAGAACAGAGTGTTAAAATAGATTGCTGAAGGAGATTATAGTGACCCAATTCTTGGAGGTCTTAGAATATCCTTGGAATAGTCATAGAAATATTCCTTTAAGAATAGCATCAGTATAGGTCTTAGGAATGAAGGAGGGAGATTAAATGAGCTTTCTTGGCTTGGTTTTCTACAGCTGTCTTGAAATAAATGTACATTGCGGAATGTTTTTATGAAAAATCATCATATCCCCTTACATTCGTCTGTACTCTATTATAAAGGGAAATCAGTCTCCTCTATTTTTGGTGTTCTTTTATTTGTGATTAAAATTTATTTTAGATGTAGCCATATCTGATTTTGCATATGCAGCAGAAGAACAACTGGGAAGATCACAAACTACAGAAGTAATCTGTCAACTGACTGTTTATTCAGACATAATAATACAGCAAATTCTTATTTACTTTCACACACCATAGGTGTTTCTTCATCTTGTTTTCATACACCACTGTCAAGGGGTATTTATCTGGCTTGTGTTTATTAGCTGCCTCCTGGTATACAGCTGCTCTTTTTTCACTATTAAAGCAATTGCATTTTGAAGGCAAGCCGCTATTCCAAAATACCCAAACATATGTGTAGGTTAGGTCTGCCATCTTCCTGTTTGTTTTCTTTCAAATCTGGCTGTGGAAAAGAGTATAGGTTGACTTAATGCCTTCCAGTATGCTCTTAATGAAACTATTAAATTATAGAAATAAGTCCTAGTACTGATCTCTGTGGTACTCCACTTGATGTTGTACTTTTCTCCACGTGGAGGTCAAAATCACAGTTATAACAGAGTTTAAACTAATTTCTCATGAAATGGGAAACAGCTAAGTTGAAAAACAGCTGATCTCAAAGCGTGTTCACAATATATTCACCTTCTTCACTGCAGTGCTAGTCTAAAATCTTGCATCTCCCGGCAAGCCATTAATTTCAACAAAAGGTGACACGGCTTCTGTGAATTTGCAATTATCAAACTGTGGGAATCAGACTGGACTCTGGTTTAAACGGTGACCAAGAACTGCGGATATTTCTCAGCATTTCCTCCAAGAGCTACCATTTTAACAAATAATTAACAAGCATTATCAAACGGTTGATCATGCCTCTTCCTTGGTTTTTTTTTTCTCCAAACCTACTGTATCAGCAGTATATTAATATGTGTACTAATATGTGTTCTTTAAATTTCTTATGTACACAAATACAAATTTTGCTGGTTTCCTGATTTTTTTTTTGTTTTGTTTCAAGGTTTCTTTTCTAAGCTTAGAAATTCATACTCAATTTAGACAGTGGAAGACCCAAACTCTATTTTTTTTACTTTGTTTTCCAAGTCATTTTTGTCTATTTTACGTATTTGTAAATATATATATTTTATAAATGTGTGTATGTTTATTTCTATTGTTTCATGTATGTGAGTATCTATATTTTTATTTTACAAGTGGAAGTATTGTATTTGCATTCATCATTAATATTTTTTAAGTATTATCTGACCTTCAGTCCGTTTTGAAGTTTGATATACATTTTATTTCTAGGCTTTTCAATCTTGAAAATTTTATCTTCTGCTTTTCAATAATTATTTACAGAAGAATTTTACCTTCAAGGAATCTTGATTCCTTTTTTGTAAAGTCAAGCAAAATTTCTTTGAGAATAGTAAGCTGAAATTATATCATAGTTTCTGTTATTAGTTCCCCTGTTCTTCCATTATTTTTGAAAGGACTTGTTTGCCCCCTGTATGTCTTGCTATGACATAAACATTCTAATGACTTAAGGCTGTAGTTTATTATATGTATAGTGGAATAAATGAGTTAAAACTCAAAATTCATACTCATTAAAAATTAATAAGTATAACCATTTAATATTCAAATAGCCATTTTAACAAAGTAGAAAAAATAAAACAGACTGATTTTACTTCAATAGACACACAGAAACTCCTCGTGTTATTACAAAGGCGTTATTCATGTTAGTAAGATGGTGGTTTGGTCTTCATTTTATTTATTTATTTCACTTTGGTCATTTTATAGTTCTCAGTCTGGCAGACATCCAGTGTTTCAGTTTAGCTATTGTTTTTCTCCCAGTTACTCATGAATCATAATAATCATATATTCCACTGAGAGATATTCTTATATACTTTTAAAATGGCAGCTTTATAAGGTGAATATAATGCAACAGAATGCCATATGAAGACCCCACTTAAAAGCTCAATACTGATGGATCTTTGTGTTATCTTTCCTGATAAGCTCTCTTTTTTACTGGAGCTGGAATTTAAGGACATAAGTATGATATGGATATCTGTAATAGTTCAGCACAACTTATTTGGAAAATATGGCAGAGCAGACAGGACTTTTGATGCATAGGAAGGAAAAAAAAATACTATATATCACCTATTAACCAATGAAACCTTTTCAACTGTAGTCAAAGAAATTTTGAAGAACTCTTTAGAGCTTGAGTAATTTTGTGTTTAACCTCAGAGGACCAACTCTAGCATATTCAAATAATATTGTTACACATAATTTTAAAAGTATGTATGTTGATTGAAATACAGTGAGTTATATATGCCTACATATAGCAGTAAGATTATTTAATAACTTTATTATTCACTTTTAACTCTGATTTCTTGGAATGTGAGATTTTTTTACTGTTTATGTATGTTATAAGCCAGGAAAAAAAGAACCAGCAGTGTAGGCAGAAAGCTGATGAACAGCTTTTTAGATGTCTGTGTGTGTTTCTGTGTGTGAAAAATACTGTAAATCAATATTTTATGTATTATGCTTTAAAGACACAACATTCTGCATACAATGAAAACATCAACAAAATCTGAAAGAAAGTTGACCTGGAGCACCCAAGACACAGTTAATTGTGAATATTAAGTGATATTTAGCACCATAATTTTCTGTGGCCTGTTCATTTGGTTAAACAGCGCCGTAAAATCCCCTCTACCCGTTCAAGTGGAACGTGTGCTGGCTGTTGCAAGCATGAATGGTAATTAACTCGGTGTGTTTCTGGATGATGATTGTAAATGTTGTCAGAAAAAAAGTATGGAGCAAAGGGGTCTAAGAATTCTTCGTATAATTTCATACCCAGTTCAGAATGCAATAATGCTATCTTATTAATTAGCGGTTCTGATATTACTACCTATATGTTCAAGGATTTCTGAAGCCCATGGAAAAGCATTGAGAGCCATACAGCACAGAAGAGAACCTTCTCCAAAGGGAGCCAAATAAGAATATGTGTATTAAAATAAATTAGAGAAGATCAGGAGTGGTTTTGGATTTGTTAACGTCCGTGTAAACTTAATCCAACCCTGAGTGCCTCTCTCCTGCAGTCTCAGCAAAGTGGAGCTCTGCAAGAGCATAGGGGAAATGAGTAAATGTATGTTTGAGGACGGTGGTGATGACACAGTGGGATTATGCAGTCTGAGACTCTGTCATCCTTCATGAGCACTAGGAGGTCAAGATAATCATCAGTGGTAAAATGCACCTGCTTACATGCTTTCAATCTAAATAGCAAACTATGTTCTGTAATGATAGAACTATTTTTCTATTTTTACAAACAAAAAAGTTGCCTCTGAAGCACTCCTTGTTGGCATTTCCCAGAACAGATTCTTTTCTCCCCTGAAACATTTTTTCTTACGAAATTTTGAAGTCCTGCCATGAACTGTGGAAGTTCAAAGTTTGAGTTAAAGTACAAAAGAATTTAAATCATAGAATTATAGGCTGGAGAAGACCTCTAAGATCAGCAAGTCCAACTGTCAACCCAACACCACCATGCCTAATAAACCATATAAAGTGCCACATCTACACGTTTTTTTAACGCCTCCAGGATGGTGACTCAACCACCTCCCTGGGCAGCCTGTTCCAATGCCTGATAATGATCTTCTCACTTTTTTCCTAAATTACACGATATCACATGATTTTGAACTAAATAAAAATATTTGAAAGCCCATATCCATCAGATAACTTACTGCAATTATGGCAGTATTAATCCTGTGGAAGGAGCAGTCACTAGAACAACAAGGTGCCATGGGAATCCACACTGTTCTCCAAATTATTCTACACTTGTATTAAAGGGGAAAACTGCAAAAAGCAAACTGGGAGTTGATCTTCTCGTGCTTTCAAATGCAGTTTTCTCTTTTGTTGGCAGGTGTTACCAGGCACTAGTCCAAGGTTCATGCTGTGAGCTTGGCTTTTTAGAGCTACAGATCAAAGGTCTTCATGTTTTGCAAGTTTTCAAATACTTTTTGGCCATTTTTTTCTGAAGAAACTTACTCTCCATTTTGCCACACAGAATTAATCCCAGGTTTTCTTGGTAGTGCCAAATTTATTTTCTTATTTTTAGTAAAGGTGTATTTAATTATTACTCAATGACACTGTTGCTAGGTATAAATTGTCCAACATCTCTTTAGGAGATCTGTATGCATTCCTTCTATACACATGATAACAACTTGTTTTTACTAATATTCGGCTTCGTAAAAAGATAACACATGCAAGGCATGAACAATCAGAAGCTTTCTCCTTGAGTGGGAGAGTTTGTGAGAAAGGTTTGAATAATGCCTTTCATTTTCCCCATGTTGCCTGCCACTCATTGCACACCCCCACCCCTTCAGATGGCACCTTACCTGTAAATAAGGGGTTGCTGCTGTCATATCTCCAAATGCTGTCCTCACAGATGCAAAATTGTGCCAAGATTTAAATAATTCTCGCTTCCTGGAAGTGATTAACATAAGTCAGCTGATTTACTTCCATCTGTCAGGTGGCAAAAGATTAACCAACAGTGCTAAAGCATGTAATTTGTGGTAGTTCACTGTCGTGAGAGACAAACAAGTCTCCTAATTGGAAATTGACAGCTCTGGCACTCGTTTAAACTAAGCTTTTGCTTCCATTAGCTCTGGAGTCACTTTGCTCAATCTACAGCTAGTCATTAAAACACCATGAAGGTTCTCTCTGCAGGTGCATAAAGTCAGATCCTTGCCTGTGGCAGACTTAATTAAGGTTACAGCTGGATATTCAGTCTTCACGTAAAAAGAGGAAAATGCAAGTCATGTTAACTTTTTCCAAAGCACCATGAAAGGAAAGGACTGCATGAGCAGGAAATGATCTTGTTGTGATGGTATTATTATATAAAAAGTAACAAAGAAAATTTAAATTATAGAGGGGGGAAAAAAAGACTCGTTTGTGTCAGACCAACTCAAACAATGACTAACAGCATACGTAAACTGATCACACTATATGGGCAAATGGCTTCATTTCAAACCTAAACATCTGCAGGCTTGAAGTGTTAGGGTGTGGTTCTGAATTTAAATGACCCGAAGATTTTTGTAATGTAATTTCATTCTAGGAAATACTCATTTACGGAGATTCTTCTCTGCAAGCAGAAGCACAAAGAACAAAATTACAACTTGTGGCAGATCCATTGTGTATGTACGATGTATATCCTACAATTTTTTACCATAATATGTTTAGAAGACTATGTGTGCCAGGACTCATTCCTGGAAGTAGAAGTGGAAGAAGGAGAAAGCTTTAGACAGTTTCTGTTTATGTTGTACTTACTAGTTCATGTACAATGACTGATTATCATTGTTCTTCTGTGCAAGTGGCCTTAAAACAATACTATCTGGAGCTTATACAGGGTTGTCCACCCTATGGAGATTGGTCTTGGAACCATGTGTCATAAACCTATCTGTTAAATGATCAAGTTTGAAATGGTGGGATAGTCATTGATTTTCACTTGCTATTGGAAGGCTTTGGAAGAATCCTGTTTTTCCACTGACTGGAAGCTTCTTTTTCATTGTCAGCCTAAACAGAAGACTGGAATAGAGAACAGAAAGTTTTGTACTTACGTTTCATTTACATTTCTCGTTGTCAGTTATACCTGGAAAACTGTATTGAGTTTTAGTAATCTTGTTATCAGTATTTTCTTTCTCAAATAGTGCGGAGTCAGCAAAAGGCAAAAGAGTTTATTATGAAGTTGCAGAAAGATAAATTGCTTCACTTATTTAGCTACTTAAACGTAGCTGCAAAGGGGAAGAAGAAACTACTGAATTCTAGACAGCAGTGTGAGTTGTCAGTTTAGGGATGATTCATACTGAAGCAGCATTGTGTAGATGGCTCACTGGTAGACTCCCACAAGGATTCATCTTTCAGAGATGACAGTCACAGTAGAGTGAAAAATAATAACACCTTTAAAGAGCCCAAATATTTTAAAAGCAATAAATATGGGTTCTTTGGTTTACAATAGCTGAGTCTCTGATATAACTTCAATGAAATTAATAAAGCTTCAGTAGAGATAAAGCTGTCCTAATTTCTGTTAGGCTTAAATATACATTTTTTAAATCCATGTCATAAGCTTTTCTCCAGTCTTTACTTTGGTTTTACATGTTCTAATCTTTCATTGCATCCCACTCAGTTACATAAAGGGACTTTTTTGTGTCCTTATCAGGCTTTCTTATTCAGGATGCTCACAGCAGCTCTTCTACTTGCATGAAAACAGTGGGAAAGATGTGAAAAAATATACAGGTGGAAGTATGGGGAGTGAGGTAAATGAACTGTGCTAGATTCTACAGCTAGCCATGAGTAAAGGAAGTGGGCAGGTGCTGTAAGGGATATTGCTTAAGTTAATGAGCAAGAAAAATAGATAAGAAGGAAGCACTGAAATACTAACAGACAATTCTATTTTCCAGTGTACAGCTTGGAAGATGCAATATGATGACTTCCTCAAAACTATTGGCTCAGAGAGCTATAGAATAGCAAGACAGAAATTTCTCAGTTTTGGTTGACTGGAATTGCACAGCCTAAAGTTTTGCTTTCTTCATTCTCACTTCTGGTGCTAATTTATAATCAAAACTGCCAGGAATGAAAACATGACATTTCTGCCCATTTAATACTCTCCAAACTTTTTTTTCATTAAATCCATTTCAGTGAAGCTCTAATGTTTGGCTAGTTAATATTTCAAATAGCTCAGGGTTCCTTTTTATCTTTTTCAAAGGCTTTTCAAAAAATATAGTTTCATGAAGATTTAAAAAATTATGTCACTGAGTTATTGGCTTCTAGCTACAAACTTCTGAGACGTCTGAATGAGCTGGCAGATAAAACAATCAATTTGCACCATTCTAGAAGACCTGAAGGCTGGGTGGGTTGTCCTGAAGTGGTGCTAGACATCTGTATTCTGGCAACTAAATCTGAATTCCTTTTTTGTTTAAAATAGAAAAACAGATGTTTCTTCATGAAAATATAGTTCTTGTCAGTCTGTTGTGAATATTATCAATTACTTTAGGGTGTCTAAATGTGCACTTGGGTACTAATGTTCAGGCAACTGAATCCCACCAGTGTTACCTCAGAACAGAATGTCACCTGCAGCAGGTGCTGAAAATGCTTTAAATTAAATGAGGTGACTGGTTTTTTTGTTGTTGGTGGTAGTTTTTGTTGTCTTAAGCACAAAAGGTCATACAAGTTGCCATAACAGGTAACATTAATAGTGTATTTGTTTGTTAGGCTTTTGTCTCAAACTGCACACTACCTGAAGCCACAGAAGTAGGAGCAAGGAAGTTCACGTAAGACAGTGCTGGAAGTTGGACGTTGGCTCTTACCTTGAAACATGAATGGCATCTAATGTGTTTTTACAGTAAATTTTATTACCCGTGGAAATTGCCTTCAATTTTCGTGAGCAACAGGCCCTGCAGAAGAACAATAAAACCACGAAAAGCTTTAGTTTTGCAAGGACTATAAAGACCATCATTACCAAAATAGTTTTTGAAAAATCTTGTGCATGACCTTCTTTATTAAAGGAAAATTTGTTTGCTTCCTTTTGTTAACAATGTTATACTTCATTTTTGTCAAAGCACATCATATACCAAATAAGCGGTGCCCTGTGAACAAAGAGAGGCCTGGGGAAGTAAGACAAATTACTTTGGAAGAAATGCACCTTTTTCTTGTTCTGACTGCAGAAGGAGTGTCCAACATATTTGATATACTTTTAACTGAACCTTATTCATTGTATTGGTAACAACTTTAGAATATTTTAAGTATCTGGAACGCTCAGGTCAAATTCCTTAAATTATATTTGCCAAATAGATTTGGCTCCAAATATTTCATATTATGTGGAACAACAGATGGCTGATGGAAACTATTGTTGGGATATACATTTTAGAAAAACATCCAGAAATTGCCTCTTGTTTTTTAAAACATTTATACTTTATGAACAATTTCAGATTATATTTTTTTTACTTTTTGGTCTTTGCAGTATGTGTTCCATTTACACACATACATTTGGAAAAACAAATAACGAGAAAAAAGAGGCCCTGTTTGTGTCTGTGTGTAACTGTTTCTTTACCTGCAGCCTACTCAAGAAGCCTAAAATGAGAGAGAGTACTAGTCTTGGAGATCCCTTCCTAATGTATGAGTTTTTTCATTAAACAGAATAATATGATTATAACAAGAGACAATCTTGTTTCTCATTGTGTTAACTGGGATTGTTAAGGTTTCAGCATTGTGTGTAGTTTCACACATGTTCAATGAAGACTAGAAACCATTCAGTTATGCAAGTCTCTAGTGATTCAATATGTTTTGTCTTGATCTTTTTAAAGATTTCTAAACGATAGGGTCATTTGCATTGCTTCTCATGAGTAGATTTTTTTTAGCTGTCCAGGGTCAATAGTTGCATGTATTTTGTATTTATAAAGACAGTGACCAAAATAAATCAATGATTGATTCTAGTGAGAAGCACAGCGGCAAAAAGTCTTTCATTAGTATAAGATATAATATTTTCTGTGATCAGTATTGCTGTTTTTGTGTAATGAAGACTTGGTCAAAATGTTGCTTTATCAGTGTTCTTTAAGAAAAAATTGAAACTTCAAAAATAAGTAAATAGCAATTAGTTATATTGATGACAGATTAAGTCAAAAGCTCTGAAAGCTGTATTTTAACATTCACTGAAAAATCAGGTACCTATTGATATTTTGACATTCTGTTTTCTTACCTAATCCATATGCTCTGAGCATAACACTGAAAATGGAAAAAGAAAATGTTGTGGAGATGATTTTTGGTTTGGACTAATAGAAAGGAAAGAGAAAATTGGTGCAAATAGATGGAAGCAAGAAAAAAACCTTTGAATAGCTTGGAACCTACTGGCTTGACACTCTTGCACTACAACACTGTGTTTGACACCTAAAATGATTGCCAGACACCAAAAATGACTGGCAAACACTCGTCCATCTGCTGTATGTGACCAGGGAATACTGCTGAAAAGGTCCTTGGGAATATGCATTTGCAATTTACTTGTTCTTAAAGGCTGATGAAGATGAGTTTTGTCACAGGTTCTCAAGGTCATTACCTGAAATTAGGATTTTCAGGGAAATTGAAAGACTCTGCTGACTTTGTATAGAGTCCTTTTTGACATGGTTAATGAATATTCTGACAGTGTGATATATATGTCACATCCTTCTGTTGTGCTGTTACAGATTTCTTTAGCTCCAGGTTGTGGCCTGTTTATTAGTAATGATGTGTTATGCACAGTTTAGTGTACAAAGATAGTATCAAACAGGGTAGAGAAGGAAAAATTATTAAATGCAGTATGACTGATATGAGACTTTAGAATAAACTCCAGAAAGGAGAGTAGGGTTTCATAACACAAAATACATCACATCTTGATAAAACTGAGAATAGATTTGCTATTGATATTTAAAAGAAGAGTAATTTTTAACAAAATATGCAGTGATTAATTTTGTGCCCAGTAAAATATTTGTTTTGGGTGCCTTAAGGGTGTAAAAGTTGCAGTGTTATTTCTCTTCCTTCCTTTTTTTCAACCTCTGGGCTGGAACTATGTTTTGTTGTTCTGTACGTAGACTTTTCTTGTCAGAAAGACAACGACCTTTTTCTTGAGTGTCAGGTGACAAATTCAATGCCTACTGTACCACTATGTAATGCTGATTAATAGATCATTCAAACAGTTTGCTTTGCACATCGTAACTCACCAGCTTTTCAGGAAGCATCCAGGAACCTTCATGTATCTGTGAGTTTATCAGATACTGTGAAGTAAAGTAACCTTCTGGTATTTATAGAATAATCCCAGTGAAACAGTAGAATGATTTTCATAAATTTTAATATGCCTGGAACAGGGTGACAGAACATGAGGGACAGCTGAGTTGAAGGCTACATATTAGTTATTTCCAGATAACTTCCAGCAATCTCAACTGAAGTTGCGTGTGTGCATAAAGACAATATTCTTTCTCTTGTGGCTTAATTTCTTTAATGACATGGGGTTTTTAAGTAGCCCATTCAGCTACCAAGTGCTCAGTTAGCTGGGATGGGTAGTAAACCTCAACTACAGGAGATATAAATTTTTATAATTTACTTTTAAAAGAACACAAAGTAAACAAGTGTAGCCATAGCTTACTCTGATTAAAAGAGATGAATGAGTAATATTCTACATATTACAAAGTGTGGGCTAGTTGAGTGGACAGTGAGGTGGATTGAGAACTGGCTGAATGGCAGAGCTCAGACGGCTGTCATCAGTGTCACTGAGTCTAGTTGGAGGCCAGTAACCAGTGGTGTTCCCCAGGGGTCAGTACTGGGCCCAGTCTTGTTTAACTTCTTCATCAATGACCTGGATGCAAGGACAGAGTGTACCCTCAGCAAGTTTGCTGATGACACAAAACTGGGAAGGGTGGCAGATACACCAGAAGGCTGTGCTGCCATTCAGCAAGACCCGAACAGGCTGGAGAGTTGGGCAGAGAGGAACCTGATGAAAGTTCAACAAGGGCAAGTGCAGGGTCCTGCACCTGGGGAGGAAGAACCCCCTGCACCAGTACAGGCTCGGGGTGGACCTGCTGGAGAGCAGCTCTGCAGAGAGGGACTTGGGTGTCCTGTTGGATGGCACATTAACCATGAGCCAGCAGTGTGCCCTGGTTGCCAGGAGGGCCAGTGATATCCTGGGGTGCATTAGGAGGAGTATGGCCAGCAGGTCGAGGGAGGTTCTCCTTCCCTCTACTCTGCCCTAGTGAGGCCCCATCTGGAGTACCGTGTCCAGTTCTGGGCTCCCCACTTCAAGAATGATGATGAACTACTGGAGAGAGTCCAGCAGAGGGCTACGAGGATGATGAGGGGGCTGGAGCATCTCTCCTAGGAGGAAAGGCTGAGGGAGCTGGGCTTGTTTAGCCTGAAGAAGAGAAGGCTGAAAGGGGACTTTATAAATGCTTATAAATATCTGCAGGGTGGGTGTCAGGAGGATAGGGCCAAACTCTTTTCAGTGGTGCCCAGCAGCAGGACAAGGGGAAGTGGGCACTAACTGAAGCATAAGAATTTCTGTCTGAACATGAGGAAGAACTTCCTCACTCTGAGGGTGACGGAGCCCTGGAACAGGCTGCCCAGAGAGGTTATGGATTCTCCTTCTCAGAAGATACGCAAAACCTGCCTGGACGAGGTCCTTTGCAGCCTGCTGTAGGTGACCCTATTCGGCAGGGGGATTGGACTAGATGACCCACAGAAGTCTCTTCCAACCCCTACCATTCTGTGTGATTCTGTGATACTAGAGTAATATACATGCAGTAGTAATACTTCATAGGTAATAAACTTACATATAAAATACTAATGGTATATATACCACACTAATAAACTTCATATGATGTGAGTTCATAATTAGAAACTGCAACTCAAAAGTATAATACTGGATTTAAAAACAAAGCCAAAGAGTCTTTAAATTAGAAGACTTTTGGATAGAAAGACAAGTGAAAATCAGAATTTTTTTTGCATTCTTTACACAGTGATCTTAAGAACAGTGATTTGGTTTTAATAGTGATTGACCGCTAATTATTCTAATCTTTGATCAAAAACTCAACACCTCCAAGCAACAGTTCCTGGAGGGTCACAGAATGGCTGGATCCAGAGATCAGCTGCATTTCCTCAGTCCACGCATTAAAAGCAGCAGAATTTAGTCAGCAGTGAAGTTTACTGTCACAGAGTATGTTCAGCTTGGGGGGAGGGGAAATCAGTCATTGATTTGATTAGTATATTGCGAAAATATGTTAATGGGTATTAAACTTTTTTTTTTCAGCTGTATGGTATCTGGTGGTCTAGCAACAGTAGAATTTTTCACCGTGGGACAACTGCTGGACCAGTGTCATTTGACTGTGCTCTGGTTTACCTTATTTTCCTTTTCCTTTCTCCCTAAACCCTTTTCACCTCCTGATCATGAAGAGCAATTTCAACAAGCTGATTTTTTTTTTTTGTTTTTGTTTTATTTTTGGTTTTCTTTTTTTCTTTTTTAATAGTTCAATGCTTGTAACATCACTGGCTGATCAAAGGCATTTTGGAGCTTGCTTCTGGCCAGCATCTTTTGGTGGGATACTTGCTCAGAATATATGGGGACTATTTGTTTCTAATTATAGAAAAGATTCCTCCGTACAAGACTTGACAGTCATTGCTGGCATTTCTTACTGAGTTTCAGTACTGCTTGTTTTCTAGCCAAATGTCACTTTCTGTCTCTGAATATTCTCCAGCTCTGCATTCACTTCTATGACATAGTGCTTTTTCCACTACTCAAATTATTACCCTAGGAAGGGTAATGTGTATGGCTGAATGGAGGCATGATATTTGAAAGATTTCAAGAGTATAGCAAGACTCTTCTGTCCTGATTACTGTATTTCTTAGTGGGCTGGATGACTTGGAAAACAATCTCTTTAGAGACCTTTCTGTGTCCCCTATTTTCTGCTTTCCCTCTGGAAGGCATTAAACATACAGACTGGTATCCGAATTCTACACAAACAGCTTAGATGAGATGTGGTCTCTTTGGGAGGAATTTGTTCATATTGACTAAACATTAATACTCTGAATTTAAAATGAAACCTAGTCATTTAAGGTTCTTCACTTAAAACATCAGACTTTACCTGTTTAAAACATAATAAGCTTCAGGAATTAAGAAAATACTACTTTGTAAGCACTGAACTGTGATTATCATCAAAACTGTCCCCAGACTTTTGGATACTGACCCATTTTCAAGAGAGTAAGATAAAGTATACCTTGAAGCATTATCCCTCCCATCTTACTGCAAAAACGTGTTGTATGATATCACTTATTCATACCTCCAAATGAGAAATGTTTAGAGTTTTCTGAAGTATTATTATGGGGATTTCAAGAATATACTGGTATGTTTATACGCTCATTTACAATCTTTTGTTGCCCGTTCTGGGTGTTCTGGTTGTAAGGAAAGAAAAGAAGTCAAAATCTTGGTCTGAGAAACAAGGAGTGAGGGGCAGGGGAATGAAAAAGGAGTGATGGCTTATGTTTTATGATCAAAGTGAGAATTAGGTAGTGTCACAGTTTAAAGCAAGGCAGCAATAAACAGTGACAGATGCTGTCTGTTAACCCCCACCCTCCCAGCAGAGGAAGGGAAAAGGAGAAAAAGGGAGAGAGACTTACAAATTGAATATAAAAAATTTTACTAATACCATTAATAAGACTAATAATATTAACAATAAGAGAAATAAAACAAAATACACAAAACTGATACTGAGTTTCCCGTAGTTGGGTGCCGGGCGCTGGCGTCCCACCAGCAGCTGCCAGGCAGCACCAGGCAGTCCCAGACTGGCCTTGGCAGCAGGCAGGAACTGGACTCAGGGATGCACGGATCGGGATCTGGATCAGGATTGCAGCCAGGACAAGGGGCAGGGTCCTCTTCAGCAGGCGGCCATGGACAAAGAGAGCGAGACCCCCGTGATCCGTCAGCTTTAAACTGGGTATGACGTGCATGGCATGGAATACCTCGCTGGTCAGTATTGGGTCACCTGTCCTGTCCACCCCTCCCCGCAAGTGCGACCCTTTCTGACTCCTCACTTGGGGGACCGAAGAGATCTGCCGGTGACCTTGGCTGCTATGGCGATAATTATAAACAAGGGCCTTTTTCTGCATTCCTTTCTACCGTTAGCTCAGTGTAACTATAAACGTCAGGTGCTATCAGTTTTGGAGTGGACACTGTGAAATACGCAGCCAGCTTCAGAAAAATGCAGTTAGTTAGCAGAACTTAGCTGCAAGGAAAATTCGCTAGAAGAGAAACAGTTCTGTTTTAACCACAACCAGGACAGATAGCTTATCAGATCTGAAGACTGTCATCTAATGCTCATTTGTTTTTTACAGAAATCTCAGTTGGAACAGGCTTTAAAGTAGTATATTTGGTACTGTACGGCACTGTACAGCAGAATAGAAGTATTGACAAGCTACAGCTTTGAACATTTGCCATAATGGAGCAGAAATAAATTATTTAGGTGGGTTTTGTTTTTTAATTATTATTAACCTTTCTACCTACTTTTTTCTTTTATTGTTGCTCTTTTTACTGTAATTGCTTTAGGATTTTGACCTACTGCAGCAATCTCAGAAGAGAAAGCACGTCAGCTGGGAATGGTTATGCTGATTTGATCTGCAGCTATTGCTCTGACTTCATCTTCTGTTGTGTATAGACCATGGGCTTCAGTATTAATGATATCGTTCTTGTATATTCTGCTGTGTCACAACTGGCAACAGGAAATTATTCTCTCACCTATTGTTAATGTTAGGAGGAAAATATTTTCTGTTGTCCTTGAATATTGTGAAGTTTCACTCAAATCTGCATCAGCTTGTGTCAGATATTCAGCAGTTTGCAGGAATGGACCCCAAAAAAATTTCTTTCTCCACAGGACAAGCTATGTGCTGAGACAGAGTTGTATTTTATAATTTTTCTAAAGGTAAACTTCAGGAGCGTTCTCCTAATGGATGCCAAATATATGTGGGTAACCAGTTTGATAAACACCCTGCAAATGATATCTAGTGGCTGTCTACACTGTAATAAATGGGCTTTTTTTATATTTGCCACATTTTTAAAGAATTCTTGTAAGCCTCCATAACTAGCAAGAATGTTTATATAATACAAGCAGGTTTTGTTAGATTACAAAAACAAGAAATGAAGAATTGTTGTATGGGCTTATTTTTTACGTTTTACATTGGCGTATAGGAATATTCAGTGTCATTTTTAACTGCTTTTCTTGTCTCTTGTCAGTTTAACTCAGACCTTTAATCTTATTTAGATGTCTGGTTTGCTCTGCCTCCATTTCTGATTTTAATAAAACTAATAAATATGTCCCTATGTTGCTCTTGAGTAAGGAAAAACATCAACATTTTTGAACACAGTAAGCCAGTAATTTTTTCGCTGTGGTAGAGACAGTGATTGATGACATTGCTATGTGTACTTAGAAGAACTTCTGTATTATGAGAGGAAAATATGTTTCTTCTTTGATTAACAGTTTCATTTTCTAATTAGGATGCTAACATCAGTGTGTCCCTTGTGTGTTCTTTCTCTTCGCACTGTTCAATCTAGGTCATACTTTCTGTACCCTTCTGCATGCCACAGTAAAAATGAGTCAAAGTTAGAAATAGCGATAGGCAAAAATACCTAGAAATCATTTTAATAGTTATTGAGCTTAAAGCTATGAATATCCTGCAAGGATTTACATTTTGACTCTGATTTCAGGCTCAGTTCTACAGCACATTAATTCATTTGCAACCCTTAATATTTTAATGCAATATTTTTATCCTGGGCTTGCTAGCATGACATTAGATAATGTTTACATATATGAATGATCATGAGCTTTTGGTGGTTTTTTTAACTTATTCCCAATCCCGAACAACAAAAAGAATGGAAAAGAAGATAAATTTGTGTACAGGTTGTTTAAAAGGTCACAGTTTTGAAACAGAACTCCAGTAAAGTTTCATTAAATTTTCCCTTTTTTTCCTTATCATTAAAAAGCTCATATTTATTTCAGAATCCAGAGCCTTCATAAACCAGCTTTGCCTACATTATATGCAGATAAAACTAACAAGCAAATTCTGCTACACGGAAACATCCCTTTGCAAGGTTCTCACATCAAAGACATAAGACATAAGGTTGAGTTAAGAAAGAAATCCAATAATTGCATTGAACAGTTACTAGATTTAGGGCAGACTTCCACAGCAGTACTTATGTGCTCAATTCCCAATAACTTCAGTGAAGGGGCGGGGGGGAAGGTGAGGAAAGCACTAAGCACCAAGTCTTTTATGACAGCTGTCTCCATACAGCTCTTCTGTTTTAAACATCTACGTCCAGCCATCAGGAAAGGCAGAATGAAGGGGTTGCTTAGCTTGAAGAAGAGACAGAGGATATTACAAAAAACATTCAAAACTGATTAAGTAAAAGAAAACAATAATTGTGCCCATAGTTGACTGGAAAAGAAATAATAGGCTTAAACTGCAGTAAGAAAGCTTTAAGTTAGGCACAAGGAATATAACAGCTTCCTTACAGTAATGATTGTACAGCACTGGTCAAGTAAAGTTTTTAAGATTAAGCCATGATGCTTCTCATCATCAGTATGATAACAGGTACAGTTGGCACTGCCTTAAAACAAGTTTGTGGTCTAGATTACTCTTGAAGTTTCTTGTAGCCATGGTAGTTTAGGCACCATTGAAATGCCACAACAAAAACCACCACCACAAAGAACTTAGTTAACCTGGATGATAGTAAATGGTGCCTTTCTTAACATCACAGAGAGGTTTAGACTTCAAGGGACCTCTGGAGATTGTCCAATGTAACCTTCCATTGAAAGCAGGAGCTTAGATTAGGTTATCCAGGGACCTGTCAAGCCAAGTGTTGCATATTTCCAGCGGCGGAGATTGCATCTCTCCTCTGGGCCACCCAGCCCAACATTTAATTGTTGTCATGGTGAAGATTTTTTTTTTCTTATATGCAGACAGAATTTCCCATGAATCAACTTGTGCTCATTGCCTCTTGTCTTGTCCTAAAGAACCTTTAAGATTTCTTAAAGCATGACTGTAGTTCTAAACTGGTTTTAGAATAGTGTAATCATAATTTGAATTTAATAACTTGCATCTTATGCCATTATCAGAGACATAATGTAAGAATTTAAAAAACGTAACAGACAATATTTATCAGATCATTTAAAACACCAGAAACTACTTGGTTGGTCTTGAGATTTTTTGCTCTAATATACCACTTCAATAGTTAAGAACTGAGTTTCTCTCAGCTCTAATGTTACCATATATTGTTGGTATATAAACTGATTCTACAAAATGAATAGGTCTAAGAATAATTCATAGCCTTCAGTATTGAGGAATCAGTGAACACAAATGACGTGAAATCCATTTTCATAATCTGTTGTATTTGTTTTCAACTTCTTCAAGGCATTTCTAAACTGTAATTAGGCATGAGGAACTAGCTAAAATCTGTTCAGTAGCTGGAAAGCCAAACTTCCCTCCATTTCACTGTAGTTGAACTGCCACAACCCTTGACATTTCAAATGCATCGAATATTTTATCATTCCATTCCTATGGTTATGTTTTGTTTAGACATAATCCAAAGCAGCAGATCCAGAAATAGCAGTTTTCTTTTATTTTAAAGTTGACTTGCTGTGTCACACCTCGTTTTTCATGCCATTCTGTGTTTTGTAAACAACCGAATACAATGATATGCTCCATAAAATATGAGTTATGCCTCCAAGACTCTCTACAGGTTGTTTCCATTTCTAGTGGCAATACATGTACATGTCCTTTTTTATATTCAGCTGGTGGATCTTTGCTTATCATTTCTGGAAATAGGTAAATGGTTAATGCCAATTAATATTTGTGACATGCATTCTGTCTCTTGCAGAAATATATAGCAACTTGCTAGTATAAATTCTTGGATTTTATTGCTTTTTTGCTTGGTTGGTTGGTTCGTTTGTTTCGAGGTTTTTGGTGACCAAATTGTAAGTAATTTTAAAACTACCATGATTTTCAGAAGGTGGGTACTTGGCATTTGTAAAAGGCAAGCTACTTGTGTCACAAACACTGTATTAAAATTTACTACTTATGATAATCTGGGGCACTTATACATGATACACAACATTGGCAGGAAAGCCATTATGCCACACACTGGTCAGCTGAAAAACTTTTTTGTACAGCACAAATCCTGCTGTTCATACGGTCTACTTCCAGTTGCATTAGAAATTAGTGTAATGTCATAGTTCCAGAAATACTGCCAATTGCTTAGTCTTTATACTGACAGTATGCAGAATTGGAGCCTATGAAGGAAGGATCTTATTACTTTGAATAAGAAAAAGTACTTTCTTAGGTACCAGAGCAGACAGAACAAGCAAACTGTCTGAACCTAATTCAAAGTTCATTGACATCAATGAATTTCTTTCCCTTGAAGTTCTGAACGAAGTCCTAAGGGACCAGGGTGATAAATGTATTGGCATTAATGCTGATCTTACTTGAGTATTACCGATTATGTTATTGTCTGACAATCAAGCCATAATTACATAAATCTGCTCAGTGTATTTGCTGTCATTTTTATAGATGTTTCATTCACTTAGAAAACAAACAAACCCACAATGTTCTGTTTGCTTTGGTGTGTAAGAGATTCAAGTGCTTAAGAAGTGTATTTACATTTATTGTTGGCTGTAAAGTTGCCATTTGTGTGCAAACTCAGTGAAAGGTATGATAAAGCCAACTTCAGTTCTTAGATGTTAAGAAAATATCATTCCTAATTCCGTTTCATCAGCTAATTTAGGAAAAAAAATACTGAGAAAGAAGGAAGGTGAGGATACTAGATTGCAGATTCTCAGAGGCAAAGTAATATATGGACAGAGCAAAGCCATGGGGAAGATAATTCCAATCAGACAATTATAATGAGATAAGCCAGATGGTTACGATCAAAACCGGTTTTAGCTTTAGGAAATTAAAAAGAAAAAAAGCAGAAAATTAGGAAGGTGGTAGGAGTTTATAATTTAAAGCCCTTATCATGAAAAAGAGAAGAGCTAGAAACAGAGGTAGCAACATTTGGTGGGTTAATGCAAAGCAGTATTGCCTGTAGCTTTATTTCAGCAGTCTATTTGACTCAAACAGTTTTTTTGTTTAAAAGGCAGTTACAGCTAATCTAGAAAATACAGTTTTCAATCACTCCAGGATGCTAAGTGTTCAGTGTGCGTTTTGATTTGAGTGTTTCCTTTTCTGGACTGTGCATATGACACTTCGGCTCTGTGATGAAAAATAGATGTTTTTTAAGTGGCAGGTGGAAATGGAGGGAGGAGGAGAGCAACTGGATTCTCCTTCTCTGACACAAACAGAAAATTCAGATAAATAAGAAGTACAATTTTTTTTGGTGTTTGAGAATTTTCTACTCATAAGGGGTGTTTTCTATGGATAAGAGACACTGTGATTCTCATGCGTTTCTTGAGGTGAACACCAGGCTGAAGATCCTATCTAGCATGCCTAGGTATACCTTAATCACGGCAAATTATAAACTTGTAAAAGGGGATTCCCTATAACTGCAACGTGCTAGATTTTAGACCACTTTCCTCATTTGAAAGCCTAACTCTGAAGTCAAGATATAAATGTGTGTAATACATAAGTTCAGAAGAAATCTTCCTACTCACAACACTCCAGTGTGCTCCCCAGCGTTTCTGACTATGGAGCTGCAGTACAATAGTCTGGGTGAAGTTACAGCTTCAGAAATCCTTCAAACAAAAAAATGAATCTAAGGAGATGTAGATTAGACCTGAGAGGTCCAATTTCTGCAAAACCATATCCAAGTATCAATACTTCAGCTAACCCCACCATCCCTCCCTTAGGTATTAGGGCCATCTGAAGGCAGTGAGGTGCCTGCGCTGGTTCCTCCTCTTCGCCAGCTGCAGGAGCTCAGGTGCTAGAGCAAGGCTGTGTGCAGGAGGCAATTTTTCAACGTTTGAATGCCATAGGCAACTTAAACATCTACTCTTTGCCTTTCCTGAAGAGAAGAGAGTGTACAGGCAGAAGAGAAGTCTTCTGTGTCTGGATTTGATCTACAGGCCACCAGCTGTGCCCCACTGAACACAGCGGGCTTCCTAAAATAAGCACAGATTATGTAGTAAATATTTCTTTCTCTGCTCTGCACTACAGGTTTGCAGAGTTTTGTTCTCTTCCAATTTTAATGTGATTGGCACTTTTGTTTGTTATTTGTGGGGAGCGTTTTTTTGCTATTTTTTCTGGCTCTTAAAAGTATATGCACCTTGAGAAGACTTTCCTGTGTCTTTTGGGTTTAGGGTTGTTGGAATTTTTTTCATGTCTTTTTGCAGGGTGTTGTCTAGGCAAATCTGCAACTTCTCAGAAATTGTCCTGGTAGATCTAACAGAGTGCATTCCTCTTAAATTCAGTAATAAAATGTTTTGGCAGCATTTTTATTGCATTTCTGATCAAAAAGTTGTACTGTAGGTCCTTGTGAAGAACTTTGGCAATGGATCATTACTTCGAACATTCTGTTCATAAACCCCTAAACTACAGCATGTACACATCGCTTACTTTTGTAATTCAAAAGATTTTGGGATTAACATTGCAAATTAAAAATGAAAATTGACTTTTTGTTTTCCTTTTTCTTTGGTTTAACTTCAAACAAAAAAGAGATTTGTATAAAAGGTGTGTATGAAGTTGGGTTTATAGACTGAACTTCATTACACTTTGCTCCAAATCACCTATGTGCAATATTTTTTTCAAAAAAAAGGATATAATACTCTGAATGAAACAATCATTTAGCTGTAGCTAAAGAGTGATTATAAACACAGGATTATTCTCCATATTTTAATGGCCTTATTATCCTTCTGGGCAAAAAAAAATTGTATTTATATTAAGTTTGATAAGATATAATCACCTTATCAGTATGACTGACTTTATACCAGTGTACGTAAAATTAGCTGGGCAAAATTCAGGACCTAAGCATGGATATCATTACAAATTAAATCTACAACTAACTTTGCTGAATGAAGATCACCAGTAGCTCCTCATATTTATTGCTATCTTTAGGTCTTGGATTAATCTGCATGAGAACAGAAGCGGGTCTTAAAAATGTTAAACTACAGTGATTACAACTTCATCTCAAGTGGCAGTTACGAAAGACTTGTGCCCTTTGGGTAGGCAAACAGCGTCAAATTGTTGATCCGGAGAAGCACGTGTCAGTGACCCTCCCCGACATGTACACGTTTTCTTGTCTCTACACTGACCAACAGCCGATACCCCAAGCTTAGGTCTGCAAGTTGCAAATAGTAAAGTTTTTGCCAAATTCAATTTAGCTGCCAAAGTGACTGAAGAAGAATAGAACTCAGCTAGCTAGAATATTAGTGTAAGGCACCTCTTGCTGCATTTAAAAACGTCCTTCATTCCTAGTCTGTCACAGTGGACTAGCCCATCTTGTCAAAAATTTCTCTGATGTCTACAGAAACCTGTGAAATGACTTACACTGCCAGAAAAAGTGGTCAAAGCTTGTCTTGCCAGTCATGATTATTCTACTGTTTCTGTATATGTTGCTGTCATTTCATACACTCGCATTGCCTTTTGCCTTGTGTTCAAATGGCAAATTGTCTGGGACATGGACTTTTGTTTTGGTCTCCGTACATACAGTGTCTGATACGACAGGGTCTGAGGCTGAAACACGTTAGCAGTGATGGAAATCTCATAGGTTTATGGAAAGAACAGTTGAAACAGAGCATTTGTGTATAGGATAACTTTCTCAAATATTTTCAGAAGAACTAAAGATACTTATGTCGTTAAACAGAGATTAGAGTTGTCACATACGTACCTCTGACTAGGAAAATCACTCTGATTCAATCCTAGTTGAGAGCTTGAACATAATACATATGAAAATCACAGAACTTTACTTTTATCATCTTTTATGAAAGCATAAGAACAGAAGTACATTACGACTCACTTCTGCTTCGGTCTCAAATGTTCACAAAATATGAGGATACTGGGTGACAGCTGGAGTGCATAAAGTGATCTATGCCATGCTTTGTGGGGAAAAAAAAAAAAAGGGTATAATTCACGTGTGCAAAGACAGTTGATATTAAATCAATTGTCAATTTTTTACTTAATTATGGGCATAGAAGCTCCTGTATATTAAAAAGCTTGTTTCAACTCTTGTTTACATATATAGTGCAACTGAATTTTGTGGACTTAAATTATGATTTATAATGGTCAAATATGATAATACTGTAGAGAGTGTTAGTGGCCCAATTCTTGCAGCCTCAATTATTTGTATTATTATATAATATAGCACAACTCTTGCATGTGTAGTACACATTTCCATCAGTAGAAGAAAAAACACTGCTTATGCTGTTCCAATTAGCAAATTAAACTTACCCATTTAGTTGTATGCAAAGCCATCTAGTGAAACAGTAGCCATTAAATACTTCAGTCCTGTTGTTAACAATCTTATATACTACATTTGCTAAAATCTGGCAATATGTGTGTCGTTACTATACAAGTTAAAGAGTGGAGACATCTCATCTGAGTCTTGTAAAGGAAAACATTACTTAAGACCCAAGTATACCAGTATGAAATGAACAAGGTGTCAATTTATAAGTGGTATCAGAAAATTATTTTTGCAGAATGCTTTATTGTGACACCTGCCATCTACCACTTCTGGTAAAGAATAAAAGGAACATTGGGAAGAAAACATGAATATAAGCACCCGCTCTTAAAGGATATATATAGACTTTTGGCAATGGATGCAGGGAAAAAAACCCAAATTTTGTGTTAGGAAAATACAGCTGACATTTTTTACAGATCTATTTCAAACTCCTTGTGCAAAAATCTGACAACAGTGTGAGAAACACTTATGGCCAAATCATATTGAATCATTGACTATTAGTATGAAACATCTAAGAAAGAATGGAAATATGCATTAGGGGAAAAGAAGTAAATTCAGCAGAATTTTAGGAATGTGGAATTGAAAGCCTTTGGAGAGGACAGTAATGCTTAAATGATACAGCCTTTATGATGTAAATTACCTGATGTGAATGCATTTTTTGTCATTTGGGATATTTTTTAACGTATAGAAATGTTATTTCAGCACAGGCTATCTGAGATGAGCAAACTTCATGCTGTAGTCTAGGTTTTTAGTTTGCAGTAGCTAACCTGATTGGGGACATAACAACACAAAGTAAGGTAGAAATTTTTGAGATAAGTCTGAGAGCACATTGTCACTGAAAATACCGTTGGTGGAATGTTCAATGTGTCTTTCTAAAATGACAAAATCAAACAAATGTAGTTTGTTTCAAAATATCTTTTTTTCACCACTTCCAGGTTTGCCCTTCTGTACTTTGCTGTCTATCCATGCTCTGGACACATTTCTTGCAGAATTAAAAAACCTTGCATTCTTACCATCTATTCCAAAATGGTTAACTAAAATAGTTTACCATATTTATGAACAATATTATCTTATAATTAAAAAAATGGTACTCCCCAGCTGAAAGGGCCACTAACTGGGTCCATACATTGTATGTGCTTATTTATCATTTTGCAGTGCACTTATCAACTTGGGTACATGGACAAACTTGTTGTTGATTTTTAATATTATTTTTCTGGAGACTTTCTGGGCTCTGATAATTCCCTTTGTATTTTCCTTCCTTTACTCCAAGCTATGTACTTTTGGGAAGACC
>Ga0065711_1034314_pt1 | contig 23985 bp, 12 predicted proteins | sample Hoacrofraction12_FD_59098 | JGI IMG/M metagenome (GOLD analysis project Ga0065711, IMG submission 59098) | Hoatzin crop microbial communities from Cojedes, Venezuela - Epithelial fraction 12 v2 (version 2) | ecosystem: Host-associated > Birds > Digestive system > Esophagus > Crop | place... | reverse complement strand
CCCCCCCCGTTTTTTTTTTTTCAACCTTTGTGTAGCTCTGAGAAGTTAAACTTCTCAAGGTGGAACTTCAGTCTATGGACTCTCTCTTCATAACAGTGGATCCCCTTCTTTGTTCTCTAAACTTCTACCACAAACAGTTTAAATAATAATTTAAAAAAAAAAAAAGTATTTTGGAGTTCTTTGTGGATGAGTTTTATATAAAAATTACAGGAAAATAATAGAGTGATATTGAGATTGCAACTTTATGCAAGGAGAGTGACATATTTTAAACCAATCAATAAGGGTTACTGAAACCTGGATCTCATAAAAATAACTTGATATCTTTTTGATCAAAACTTTAGGATGTTATACATATATAGGGAGAAATTATTTTTATGTGAAGTGCTTTGATTTGATATCACCCAACATTTTATTACAAAACCTGAATATTACAAAATCAATATGGTACATATTAAAATGGTTAAACATGACATTGGCCTCAAAAGATGGTTGGAAATGCTCGATCATCCACTGAATATGGGTCTTTCTAGCGTATTGTTAATCTTACTGTATTTGGTATCTTAATTCATGGTGTGGAAGAAAAGATTCACAGTAAGTTGTAGAAAACACTAAGACTGTGAATAGAGCATATAAATAAGAGATGAAAGTATAATTAAAACTGTTACAGGATACTTTGGGCACAATTAAATTGGGCACCATCAAACTATGCATTTCCGTGAAGGTAAGATCATATACTGAGGAACAACAAAGAATGTATATGGGCACTTAAAGGAGATTGCACTTGTCCTAGGAAACAATTACACTGAAAGGACTGAGAGGTGAAGGATGGTTCTTTGTAAAATTTCAGCATGACCACAGTGAAGCCAAAAGGTCCTGTCTTACCCCCAGTGAGGAAAAAAAAGGACTATAAGTAGGAATCTCTGTTGCCTCTATGGTGAGCAATGACCTCTCCTGAAATAGTGTGTCATATTCCAGAAACCAGACTTGTAGAGATGTAGAACAATAGAAGAGGAGTCTGAGAAGAGATAGGAGTATCATTAAAGGCAAAATAATCTGAGAAACTCCAAGAGCACTGCCTATAAATTTATCAAAGTAAAAATTAAGGGTTGATTTAATTGCAGTCTATAAGCATGTATATGAAAATGAAATGTGATAATACATGTCTCTTCAGTCTAATTAATAAAAACACAACTATATTCACTGAATCCAAGGAACCTTGTAAAGTCTTGATTGAAAAAAAGGTATAGATTTGTCCTGGTGAGGATCGTTAATCATTGAAACAGCTTATGTAGAACTGTGGTAGTTTCTCCATCACTGACAATTTAAACATTAGAGCTGGATGTTTTTCTCCTGAAAGAAAAGAAAGACTGAGCAGGACTGAATTCAAAGAAAGCCTGTGGTATACAGGAGGTCAGACAATATGTTTAGATGTTCCCTTCTGTTTTTGCAGTCTATGAATCTAAGCAGGTACTGGTTTGAAGAATTTATCATCTTGTCTTCTGTGGGATTACTCATAAACTGTAAGTTGAACAGGTGTTTAAGTGCTTTGCTGGATGAAGGCCAAACAGACCTGGTATCATGCCATTTCAATGCCCCTTCTGCAGCTGTGGCAGAACAGGACTTGAGGCTGGTATACTACCAGTGGTCATACTGCTCCAAGTAATTGACTTAGGAAACAGTGTAGATTAAATGGTACAACCAGGACTAATTTAGAAAGGAAGAGAGTACTGGACTGAAATGTGGTACTACTAATACCTGAAAATTACAGCTGTGTGGCTGAAGTGATGCACAGAAGAGGGTTTTGGAGTCCTATCACAATATTAGTCTGGGGTCTACTGCTATAAAAGCACCACTTTTGCAGGGAGATGCTACACTAAGGTAGGAATTATCTTCAAATAAACTGCATACACAGTAGAAGGTTGTTCTAATTGCTTTCTTAACTGATGCAGCTACAGTGGTATTACATGGTTGTTTAAACAAGCTCTTAGTAACGTATATTAGTGATTGTGGCTTTCTTCCTTTTGTTAGCTTTCTCAATTCCTACCCTATGTAATAACTAATTTAATGATCTGATTTATGTGCAGAGATGTAGGCTTATGTCTGGGCAAAGGACGCCTGAGCATTCTACACAATTCATCTGGCTTTGATGTGCAGCAGATCAAAATGAAGTTCTAAAAGGAATAGCTGGTTGGAAAGGATCTACTGAAAGACTTATAACCTTTCTGCACCAAGTTACTGTCCTTTTATCTGACAACTTTTTTTGAGGCTTATCTTTCTCCCTGTTACACTCACCATTGCTACTGTCCAGTAAATGCTTTCTTTTTCTCATATCTCTCCAGATTTCTCCATCTATCTACTACTGTTCTGCCAATATGCTCATGGAGAGGAGCTGTGTGAGGAGCTAAATACCCTTTCCTCCTGTCATCACTGTTTCTATTGACAGTGAAGTAGGTTTGGAAATTACATTTGGAATTGTTACAGTTCCATCTTTTCCCAGCTTTCTCAAAGTACATTTGGGAAGTGCTGGTTCCAATCAAAATGAAACTGAAAAATACTCTGAGGTATGGCTTGGCCAAAATGCTGATCTCATATGAGATGATGCCAGTTCACCTAAACTCTGTAGTACCACTTGCTACCTTAGGAAAACCCCAGCCAACAGGCTCAGATTTACTGAACTTCCAGTTAACTCCCTGGGCCATGTTCTGTGCCTGCTGCTGCTCCAGGTGAAGCAGGGAGCAGCCTGGCTGAGAGGACTTGAGGCTACTGGTGGATGAAAAGCTGGACATGAGCTGAGAATGTGCACTAACAGCCCAGAAGGCCAACTGTCTTGTGGGCTGCCTGAAGAGAAGAGTGGCCAGCAGGTAGAGGGAAGTGATTCTACCTCTCTACTCCGCTCTAGTGAGACCTCACCTGGAGTCCTGCATCCAGCTGTGGAGTCCTCAGCACAGGAAAGACATGGACCTGTTGGAGAAGGTCCAGAGGAGGACCACAAAAATGATCAGAGGGCTGGAACATGTCTCCTATGAGGAAAGGCTGAGAGAGTTGGGGCTATTCAGCCTAGAGAAGAGAAGGCTGCGGGGAGACATTATTGTGGCCTTTGAGTACTTAAAGAGAGCTTGTAAGAAAGATGGGGCCAAAGTTTTTAGCAGGGCCTGTGGCAATAGAACAAGAGGCAATGGTTTTAAACTAAAAGAGGGTAGATTTAGACTAGATACAAAGACATTTTTTACAGTGAGGGTGGTGAAACACTGGCACAGGTTGCCCACAGAGGTGGTAGATGCCCCATCCCTGGAATTCAAGGCGAGGCTGGATGGGGCTCTGAGCAACCTGATCTAGTAGAAGATGTCCCTGCTCAGTGCAGGGGGGTTGGACTAGATGGCCTTTAAAGGTCCTTTCCAACCCAAACTATTCTACGATGCTCTGATTCTGTGAACAGCTCAGAGGGCCATAGCAAGCCAGCATGTCACAGGCAGTACTGTTCTGCATCACCTCAGCCAGGGGACTCGGGGCTGAAAGAGCAGCAACAGCTTTGCCTCTTTAAAGTGACCATCTCTGTCAAACGCTATGTCAAGCGAAGCTTGACAGGACACAGACATTCATGCTTTTGCAGTGGGCACACATTCTTGTGCATCTCCCACTCCTAAGAAGATAGCTATAAAATCTTTGGGTTTTGTTGTTTGTATTTAAAAGCCCTCAAGCATCTTCCTTAGTAGATCTGTATGTACACTGCAATTATGCATGCATTAAGCACTAAATGAAAACAAAAGGCATTTAATGTTAATTACAGTGGAAAGTCACCATATTGTGATCATACACAGCACCACTATTGCTGCCCAGCTAGATATCCCACTTTCATGCAAACAACAGAACCAAACTGAATTACATAAAAAGAAGCTACATACTGACTCCCAGCAGTATGTTTTGACAAAACACTTTGTCTACTTAAATGATTTCAGATGCTGTAGTCAAAAGCCTTGACTGCAAATAGTGGGTTCATAAAACCTATCTTTAAAATTTTACCTGACAGTAATGCTGTGCAAATATCTGCACTTCTAGTTCACCTTCTCCACTTGTTTACATCAGGGTTTTAATAGAGTGGCTGTCACAGAACAACAGCTAAAGGCCACTGTTTGATAAGTTGCTGTAAAAATAGACTGTTTAAAATGAGAATTTCCTTCCTAAATTCAGCCGTCACCAAAAGGTGGTGGTTAGGAAAATATTGAAGAGAGACGATTTCTAGGAAGACCACAATAAAGTCTTTTAAAGTTCAGTGACATTCTAAGCAGCAATGACTTTGTAAGAAACTACATTTCCCATCTGTCTTCAGTTTTACTGAGAAGTGACAAAAATACAAGGAAAACAGATGGATAAAGGAAAAGTCAGGAGACAGATAGAGAGGTAGACAGACAGACAGATATTTATTTTCTTGGATTGGCTCACTTAGTCTCCATATGTGATATTTGAAGAATAAATTGACTACATGTCCTTAACCACCTGAAGAAAGAAATTAAACACTCAGGAACACCTCCAAAGTTTACCTGTAGAGCAAAAAAATAACCAAAGATCTTCTGTCAGTCAGTGCCCTACCATTGCCCTGCTGACTTTCCCCACACAGAAGGCTGTGCAAAAGGTAGCTGGATGCTGATGACCCTACATGATGTCCAGGCATGCCCATCCAAGACCCAACTCACAAGAAGCCACCCTACACAGCAGCAGGGCTATACTGAATTACTGTCATTGTGCAAGGTATGAGGTATGGGGAGGGACTGTACTTTAGCTTCTGTTCTTTCCTGAGGATTTGGAGGGAGGTTTACTTTGGTCTGGCAAGAGGTGTGTGTAGCCACCTCTGTGCTCTTCTGTCATGAGGTGGAAATGTACATCTCTGAATTTTCTCAAAAAGAGAGCGACTCCCCATCATCTTTAATAGGTGGTTAAGTGGCATAGCTGGATCCTATCTGAATTCAGTATCATGCAGAGTAAGATTTCTATGGAACTACTTGTAAAGGAGAATTTCAGAGCCAGAAAGGAGGGAGGAGAGATGCTGAATGGCTAAATCTATTTGGTTTGGTTTAATCTAATCTTATTTTGTGCCAAATGCATCATTTCCCTGATGGAGATCTTCAGTCTCAGCAGATTTTTCCATAAACCAAAGCCTTGGAAACATAGTAAATAACACTGATGTGTTAAATATATACACCATGCTGCCTTGTATTTTAGCAGAGCTAGAGATATTTATGATGACTTAGTAGCTGTGAGGTATAAAGTAGTTGTATAGTGGGGCAATTTGCCTTTTTTGGGTTTGGTTTGGTTTTGTGGGTTTATTTTACTTTTTTTTTTTTTTTCAGTATGCCCTAATTTATTGCGGTGTAACATCTGAGTAAAAACTTCCAGTTTGGATAAGGTCATGCCTGATGCAACTCAAGAAAGAAAGACAAGACAAGAGCTGTAGCCTGTGAGAGGAGATATGAGACTGCTAAAGCCCATTCTGCCAACCGCTACCTGTGTTCACCCATATTTCTCTGATTCCAATGCCAGTATTATAGAAGAATTCCTTTTCTGCTTATTCAGGGTTCATTTTACGAATCATTCATATTCATCCACTGGTCAGAATACCTCTTCCAGATGAGAGAGTTGGGCTTACCCTGAGGCCTAATACAGCAAATGTCCCGAGCTACACTAATAGCCGTAACAGCAGGACTTCACTACAAGTCTCGAGTTCCCGCTGAAATCAGAGCCTTAATGAGCACATACAAATCTAAGCCAGAGCATAGCACCCCCTCAACAAAAAAAATTTTGACCTAGAGCCTGCACAGGTGGGACTACAGAGGAAGAAATCTGAATAGTTTCAATTCTGCTAAATCATTTGGAAAAATAGTTATGGTTATTTAATGAAGTGTGAATTTTATAAAACATTAAGGGACTTCATCACACAGAGGGGGCTGTGAAGCAGGTTTGATTGAGGTCAGTAAAATTAGGCAAATATGTGTTGTTGGCTCTAACAAGTCAATATATGAGACTGCAAAGGCTTTAAATACTTATTTACACCAGGAACAGTAACAATAGCTTCATATCCCAGTGTTTGTATATTCCCTTCTTACATTTTCTGTGAGCCCACTCAGTTTTTACAGCAGGTTGGACCCATGCCTGGTGCTTTGGGCAGTACCCTTTCAATGCAAAGGGCACAGAACTGGTGTGAACACCTGTGAAACCCATCTGTGCACTGGACTCCCGAAAGCTGCAAGCCCCTTCCCCTCTCCTCCTCCTGCCTCTGCGGGCTACAGAATGCCCCCGTCAAGGAGGCAGATAGCTATGTTAGACCTTTCCCCCTTTACCTTGTCAATACATAGTAGTAACAGCACAAAATAGCTCCACTTATTTCTTGCATTCCAAGAGCTGCTGAAGACATGCATTAGATGCTGTGCTTAGACCGTGCCCTCAAAATCCCTTTTTACGGACAATACTAGAATGCCTATAAATTGTCAGCATGGTTATTATTAAATAATTTGTACCTGTGCAATGACTTCCAGCAAAGACTGTAAAATGCTTTGGCATTAAGAGAAACCTCTGAATGTTTTCTGAGGAAAGAACTATTTCTGGTCAGAAGCCTATGGGGAGATATTGCTGCCATTTGGGTTTCGCTCGTCTTGTCTGGTTCAATTCCCAGTCTCACTTTTTCAAGTCTTTTATTGTTATGATTATTGCTATTATTACTCTTATTACAGTAAAAATACGAAAGTCTGAATTATTATCGAGGCACTCTCTATTCTAGCCGTGACTTTTAATGTCCCAGAGAAGAGTATAAGAGTCTAACTTTTTTGCTCATTTGCTGTATGTAAGCCATCTTCATGGAAAAGGGAATCTTAGGTATGGATCTGAAATATAGATCTGATTCTTCTTTCTTCTTTTTCTTTTTTCCTACTAAAAGTGCTTGTTTAAAAAGAAAGATGACAAAGTACAGTGATACTCAAAGATCCTGAGACATCGACTCTCCTGATGCACTGTGGGAAGGGATTTGAGTATGGGCCCAAAACCTATGCTCTGACCATCAGTCAACAGCTCTGCTTCTTATGGTAAATTGTTTTTAAACCAAGAGTACCTGAGAGATGTGTAAGGAAAATTAAAATTGCATATTGATGGAAAAAATGTAAAATACTCTGAAATATAGGAGATAGGGTGATGGAGACTGACCCCAGTCACCTATTATTTGTGTAATTTTAATTACTCTCCCTTTAATTTAAGCAGCTGACACACACTTTCAGTGGTGTTCAGAAAGTTAATAGGGCAGCTGAGTAAGGATTTTAAGGTCATATAGTTGTCCTTTGGTGCTTATTTTATTTATTAGATGCTGCATTAATATTCTTATGATTACAGAAATGATCATTTATGTAGATAATGCATCTTACAATAGTGTACAGTGGTGAATATTTTAATATTTAGCTCTTAATATGTCTTCCCATTCTTGATTCTTTAGCACTACATTCACAAAAATACAACAGCATTTATATCAAGCTTCTTAATTCTTTACATTATTTCTTAATTATGGTATGTAGCCATCAGTTTGCTGACAACAATTTTCCTGGGTGTCACTCTTCCTTTGATTCCACCCTTCCCAACTGAAATTAAAATATTGACAGAAATAATTTTGCATGAGCAATGGAAAATTCGAAGAGGCATTTAAAGTAGAGGAGCTTCTACATTTATCACTTCCATATATGTGCATTTGTCCCTGGTTTGCAGGCACATAAACAGTAACATGAGCAAAACTAGTGTGCTGTCTCATCCATGTCATGCACGTAGATAAATGATGACAATTAACTGAAGTTAAGCTTTTTTTTACCCAAACAAATCCTAATTTGCATTATGAAAATAGAGACAGTCTAATGTTATCTGCCCCCTTCTCTATGCAGCTCTGTCCCTCTTGATCAGCACAGCGCAGGAAGGAGAGATGAACATGGCTCATGGAAATGGCTGGGGACATACCTGCAAGTCACAGCAGTGGCTCTCAGAAATAAAGGTGGACAAGAAAAGCATTCTCCAAGCACTTGGTTGTCAAGCTGGAGACCCCAGAGGGGTGCTCCACTCAGGAAGAGGTGATGGTGGTATGGAGACACAACAGTTCAGGGACGGCCCTGCCAAGTCCACTGTAGCAGGGACAGAAGGAGCTGCCAAGCTGCTGGCCATGGCATTTGTCTTCTGGAGACATCTCTGCACACTTGTGCCCCTCCAGGCAGGTCCCTCTCACCCACTGCTCGGCTCCCGGCTTCCACCCCTCAGGCAGAAACCTGCCCCAGGACAGCACGTGGGGATGATAAAGAGAGTTTAAGGAAGTGGGCACACTAATGAGGCGTGTCAGAAAAATTAAAGCTGGACTGATGACTGTTAAAATATTTCTCATAATTCCTTGTCTTTTTTTTGTGAATACTTTTTTTTCTGCGGAGGCACAATTCATTGCTTTTCTGTTTAGAGGTTACCTTATGATGGACCTTGTGAAACCTTGTAAGTTTTATAAACAACAGTGTCTGTGTGATGTAGTGATACACGTCAGTAAGTATTCTTTGTTTTAAATTCATTGCAGTGAATCGATCTCATAATGTTAACAAATCTTTTTACATATCATCCTGAAATGTCTATTCGCCTTAAACACCAAGGTTGAGACATTGAGCAATGGGTAATGAGATCATGGTCAGCATTAGGATCTGAAGAGTTATAGAGATATGAGGGGGAGTGTGTTTTCCTGCTGTCAATAAATGTTGTAAATCCTAAATCAGACAACATTGCAGTAATAGCAAGACCCAGTAATCTAAAGGTGGCATAAAAAATTCAAGAGCAGGAAGGGGACAGGCAACAAAGAGTCAGAACTGCTTATCACTTCACAGGGTGTGCGTGTGTGGTCAAGGCAAATTTCAAATATGCTGTATTGTCATCCTTCTATATTTAGTTGCACAAATGAAAGAAAATTCAATCTTCAGTCTGTCATACAAATGGGCCTGTGGAAATGCTCGTCGTTTTAATCCCAGCATGCTAATGCCCCCTGTGTGAATATAGATTTCTCAATTAAACTAAAGTAATTTGATGAAAGAACAAGTCTCACAGGCGCAAGTAAAGGTTTCAGTAACAACAGCCTCAGCTATTTATTGCTGGAGAAGTGTTTTCCACTGGATGGTGCATGTCTGAGGCTTAAAGCTGTACGTGGATCCTTTGCACTGATGCACCCCAAAATAAACATGTTTCAGTGAGAAATCCGTGAAACAGTCCACTCTGTTATTGAGAGTTCATCTCTACATCCCATAGAATTAAATTTCCAAGGCCCCTTTGGAGCTTGCGCAGTGATATGGAGCTCTGATGCTTTTTCTGGGATCTCCTTCGATGGAGATCTGTGCCGACTTTCTAAGAAATCTCCAGATCCACAGGCTATTTTAAGGGATAGGACAAAACCTGTGTCTCCAGCCAAAGAATAGGAATCATAAATGGATGAAATGACCTCACATTAATACAACCTGTGTAGCCTTCTCTTCTTACAGTGGTTTATATTTTTAACTACTGGATATTTATAAAAAGTCACCATCTCTATTGGCATTTGACAAAGGACACAGTTAAATGGACCTGGCATTTTCTTATTCATGTTGTTGAGCTACTTGAATTAAGGTTCAGGCACCATATGATACTGTGTATTTTATGGATTAAAAAAAGACCTAATTCCTGTGTAGACAACAAGATCTAACATTTCTTCCTGAGAAGTTTGACTTCATATATTTTTATAAATAGAAAAATATTTTTTCTAACTCCTCAGTGATGACCTTAATTTTAGTGCTTTGTCTCACACAAGTATGTGCCTTGCTTGCACGTGTCTTTGTGGGCATTTTCCAGAATACATGTGAATTTTATTTTAATTACATTTTCTCTGAATTGTACCAGATTATTTTCTCCTTTTCTTTAGTTTCTTCATTTTTAGGCCATAAATATTATTAACCCACAGAGATTTGTTTCTGCTTTCTTTAGTTAATTAAAGACACATCTTGTGCTACCACCAGGAGGGCACAACAAGTGAAATATTGTATTACTAGATGGTTCATTCATTAGCATAAAGTAATCGGTGCTTTTGAATACCAGCACTTCAATGTCTTAGGTTTGTTTTTTTGTGATTGCATCTAGGAAGCAGCAGAAGCAGTAGAGGGATAAAGAATAAGGGAGAGACAGACTGAGAGAGAAAACAGGAAAAGGAGAGCGACACAGGTGTTAAAATTAGCAGGTTTCCTTAAGAAAAGGCACAGGAAATTTGACAAAAAGGAGAGTGCACAAGTTAAGCTTGCCTGGAGGCATATCTAACTGGTACCTAGAATATAACATGGGAGTAAGCTAAAGTAATTCCCCACTCTGCTAGTAACAGAGATTGAATAATTACAAAACCATTCTTTCTGCCACATGACATCTTGCTTTAGGGGAAAAAAACCCCAGACAAGCTACCATATGGTTCTGACAAATATTTCTACTGATTCCACCTAATGTTTGTTAATGCAAAGTAATGTTACTTTTCCAAAAGGAATGATGCCCCATGATAACATACATAAAGGCACATGCAGGCATTTAATGCATGTTGCACCTACTTGGAGAGAGCTTATCACCAAATGTCAGAGAATGCTGTCTTACTCCCCTGGGGTCACAATCTGATTTATCTTTGTCCTGGGACACAGGTCTGCTCTGGGCCCAGACTCAGTGGAAGACTTTGGGTCACCTGTAGAGAGCCCACATGTCTAGGCATTATCTTGGCCTTCCTTCAAAACCCCTTTTCCCTAGATATTTCTCCACCCTTTCTCTGAGCTTTTCATGATTGTATGAAAAAATAATGGGACACTGAGCTGTATTGCCTTTTCTCCCTAATTGCATCAAAGTGTAGGAAGGTGAAGCAATGGTATAGTAGGGGAGGCTGAGGCTCCATACCCAAACTGGGGAAATCCACTTACAGAGAGGCCCCCTCTGTGCACAGATGTAGGTGGTGTGACCTATTTCTGGGAGATTTTTTTCCATTTTTGGGAGAGACACTAGTAATTCATTCTTCCTTTCTAAGGAATAAAATAAGAACCCAGACACATTGATTATTAATCATTCATGTGGGGACTCTCCTCCCTCTTGACCAATGACATAATCTTCAGTGAACAATATGTATACTATAATTGACATTTGCACAAAAAAAATCAGGTTATATTGTATGCATCTGCACTAATAAAAATAGTCATCTTTCAAATCTTCCTTTTCAAAGTCTCGCTGAACAGACTTCGATATCTATATAGCATTTATTTTGACCTTCGCCTCTCTGTCTTCCTGCACTGGGGAACTGCACAGCAATACAATATAATAGAAGCATACTTTATTAAAATACACATTTAGGCTGCAATCTTTATAAACTCCAAAGTTAGGTGCACAGGAAGCATTGCATCCATTTAGAGGTTCAGCCTCTTCAGGCTTCACATAAAATGCCAACTATACATGGCACTCTGAAAGTCAGTTGCATAATTATCTTCGAAACAGCACTGTTCATGTGTTGTGTAATTGCACTAACTCAACCCAAACTGAGTCTACACTTCTGCTTGTTTAGGATCCCTATTTTTGATATCATAGATAATTTAATGCTATCTGTTACAGTAACCAAGAGTTCTAGACAAAGATCAGTCACTCCTACTTGCAGATGAGTCACTATTTTAGTATGTCCTACTTCCAGATTCTTTTTTTGCTTTGGTTTACTTTGGTTTGAGAGAGAATGAGGACATATACCAATTACTACTTCAGTTGTATAAACTCTGTTTTCTTTCATAAAAGAGTATCTAGATGCATATGAACATTTGGCTAATTAGGAAACAGATATGTTCATTATTGCTAGATTGCTTTATGTATAGAGTCTGTTTTGGTTTTTGTAATTCTAACAAAAAACATCTACGCTTAGAGCAAGCAATTAGGTCATGAGAATTCAGGCTTTTGTAAAAATATTAGCAACTATATACAAATCTTAGTATTCATGGTAAAAGAATAACATTTTATTTGTGTTCAAATGTGTTACAGAGAGCAACTATCTTTGAGGCTGATGGAGCGAGCATGGAGGAAGCAGGATGGGCCAGTGCAAGATGAAAAGCATTAGGAAATAGCACACCTTTGAGCAAAGGGAGGGCTCCATGCCATTAGTGTGTATTTTCAGAAGTGTGGTAAGTGCAGGAATCACAATGAAAAGTGCTGCATTTTATTTTAAAAATAACATCCTTAAAATAACGCACTTACAGAAATTAACTGTATTTTAAAAGTATTCTGCTGGATGATGAATCATCAAAGACTGTTAATCAGTGACTCCCTGCAGAAACAAATGCTGAAATGTATGAGAAAATATTAGTTCTAATGATTTTCCTTTTTAAAATATTATTAGTATAGTAATTTTAATTAAAGAAGAATTTAGCACTTTTGTATTTGTATTCCCAATGTCAAACTCTTTTGTTATCACACTTACACCTCTGTTATTAATGTTAGCCATGGTTTGCAAAAGAGGAAAAGCTAGTTATCAATGAATAATTCAGGCTCCATAACTGTCAGACCTCATTATTTTAAATAAGGCCTGGTAGTTCCAGTTGTAACTGGCTAATTGCATCATTTAAACTTAAACCGTTAGAATATTTCATACAATTCACAATTTTAAAACTTTTAATACATTCAAAACTACTGTAGTACATAGGGCAATTTGCTTTAAATCAGGCTGAGAGAACAAAGAGACGTTCGAGTTATGAGTCCTGAAGTTGTTAAAATAAAAAGAAGAAAAACTGTGGTGCAATTGATATATCCAGTAGTTAAAATGAAACCCTATCATTAAAGTAAAATGATGCAAAATACTTGTAAACGTGGAAATTGAAAAAACTGAAACACCTGAAATGAACTAAGATATAACTCGACACCCGATGAAGCTCTTTTGTAAGATAGTTCAAATGCTCTCAATGAAAATATTTCCTTTTGTGTGGCCATATTCTCTGCTCTGGTTTTTTTTCTGGCAGTAAACAATTCCCAAAGCAGCTACGAATAGATGCCATGATGAACTTCAAAAAATTGAACCACTGTTTTTCCAAAAGGATCCAGGGAGTTATTTTTATTTGTTAATAATTTTAATTTTAGATTAGATCATTTTAACAATATTTTCATGTGGCTTGTTTTATCTGATAATAATTTACCCTTAATAATACAGGCTTGATAAAGTGAAAAGGAAATGCATTGTACATACACTTTTCTTTACAGTGTATGCCAAGCAGGAAGAGTCAAGTGCCATTTATAAACTAGACTAATCTTAAAATGTTGTTTAAATCTTTCTCTTCAGCTTCATTCTCAGATTACATCCAGTAGTTTATTATATGTATCCAGCAACTATAAAGCAAGAAAGGTTAATATTTACTTTTAAATGTGCCTATTAAAAAAGACAATACAACTCAGGCCTGTCCTGAAAGCTATTTTTATATAGCACATTAAGACAGTAAAGGAACATTATCCTCATTTTCCAGATGGGACACTGAAGTTCAAGATATATATGATTTCTGTAGTCTCTGTCCTCCTCCATGTTTCAAGCAAAGCTAGTTTATCTGGGACTCAGAGTCTGGCTTACAGCTTTAATGGGATGCTGTAAGAGAAAACATGGTAGATTACTTGAGTGTTGTAAAAATGAAAAAAAGCTGTGCCTGCTGTCTCTGGAATCACTTCGGTATGTTATTTCTTTCTTTATTTAATTAAAAAAAATTCTAAAAACCCACCACAACCCTCAGCTCTCATGTTGAAACTATAAATTTCAGCCCACATATTCATTAAGAACGTCATTAAGGCTGTGGAGGTTACACAGCAAGGGCTTGGATCTTATCCGATATGTAGCAGCCTTGCATTGCTGGATATCTTGTAAAAGCCACCCCTACATTTCTGCATCATACTGGAGGTCATTGCAGAATACATACAGAAACTCTGTGTGTTCTTGTGTTTGAGAGCAGAATCGGTGCACCACACAGATTAGCTTCCCAGGTTTTCCACATGCTGAAACCGAGCCATTTCTACTTGTGCAAAAACTACATCTAGCAATAATTGGTCCCCACAGAGATGCAGACTATCATATTCTCACATTCTTCTGAGATATGTAAACTAAAAGACCAGGTTTCTTGGGAGATGTATCTCTTAAGAAGACAGACAGCATCAGGTTGAGTTTTGCAAATCTTTGCTTAAGGCACATTTAAGGACTGTAAATATTCTCTCCCCACCCCTCAAGTCTAACCTGCCTCTTCATGGGACCTTTGCACCCCCTGTGCAGGAGTCAGAATGAGGTTTCTGCAGGTGAGTCAATTAGAGTTGAAATTTTCCACGTTACCTGTATCTGGACTAGAAACACTATAAGCAAGCTACCATAATTATAGACTTGGTACGTCTTATATTGCCAGTTGGTATATTTTTTCCATGGTAATCACAAAGACAATGGTTCTTCCTTCTCAGAATGTAAAAAAGTCATATGACATAAAATGCTAAATGACTCCTGGCATTAATACTTGGAGTACCAGAAAGAAGTCATGTAATACCTGCTATGGTGGGGTAATATAACATAAAGAGGAAGGTAGAAGAGACTGATGATGACGCGTCACACATGATCTGGGTGCCTACACTTGGTTGTAAACCTGTATCGTATCCTTATGGATAGTTCAAGATCATCAGCTCCAAAGTCCTGAGTTGTCCATGGTCAGACAGAGCTTTTCTGGTGCTTCTGGTGGTTAAGACTAGTGCTTTACCTATTTACAGATTTGAGATTGGCATTCAGAGGTGAAGGTGCCCCAACAGGGTCACATCTCTGGCACTCGGTGCCTGCAGGCTCCTTTCATTTCAGGGCCTCTTCCCATCGTAGCTCTGGTTTGGCTCATTGAAGGATTTTTCTTAGGTAAGGTCCTCACATTTAACTGATTGGGGAACCACAGTCAACATTTGGAGACAATGGATTGGACAAGGATGAACTGGGAAATAATTGTGCTCAGATGATACATGTTTCTTATCATAGTATGTCCAATGACATAGAATAATATTTACAACTGTATACAGACAAAATAATCTAACAACACTCAAACTGTAAATTTGTAAGGCTCAGTGAAAAGACCATTAAAATCATAATTGTGAAAGTCATGATATTTCTGATTTAAATCCATACTGACACCACACTATAGTCTCACAGTGTTATCTGATACCAACGAGATACAGTCAAATAAAAATTAGTAAACCAAGTTGCGTTTCAGAGGAAGAAAATATTTGCTTTTCGTGTCTTGCAGTGTCTAGAGACTTCTGCAATTGTTTACTGTGTTCACTTTCTCTAAGCTGTTGTCAGCTCAGCTGTCTGAATTACAGCTTCATTTTTAAATGTTTTTCTCTGAAAAAATACCAACTAAGTCTCTGAATGTTTTATGTCTGCAGCCACATCAGATACCACAACAAAAAGGAGGCTTTTTCTTGTCTGTCTTGAAATTACCCAGTGTTGGCTTCACCCTTGTCAAGGGCTGGCTCCCTGTACAGAAGCTGAGAGTCAGGTTTGGGGTACGCTAGACGTGTTTCATCAGTGAAAGGAATCAAGTTCTGTTTGTGTACAGAGCATGGTCTTAAAGTCAGTGATTTCACTGACAAAAAAAAAGACATCTTTTTTCTTCAGAGCTGTAGACACCTGGTTGAAAAACACAGGGTAACCAGTGGCATACCGTAAGTGGTAAGTGCACAAAGAATGGGTAGAGTGTTCCTACTGCGCATACTCATTCTGAAGGGTCATTCAAAATGCCTCTCTACAAAAAAGCTTGAATGTAAATAATGTCAACTGTCTATGAAAGCAGGTGATTTAGGTCACTGAGCAGTGTACACTGGTTAAATTATATTATTCCTTCAAATACTTAACGTACATCTGAGCTATTCACTTGTTAGAGTGAAGAGAGGCAAGGAGAAAAGAGGCTTGTTTTACTTTACTTGTCTGTAAAATCTTCACTATGAAGAACCATCCACTGCTTTTGAAAAGACAGCAAACAAATGGAGGCCTGCAATGCCATTGAATATTACAAAAAAAGTTTGGAAAGAAAGACTGCGCATGATCTAGCCAAAGAGGGAGATCTGAAACTAACCACAAATGATAAGAAGATACTGAAATGCATGTGAGCATCACTTGAGAACTGTGAGAGAGTCAGGCAAGGTTTTATTATTGGGATAAAAATATCACCAAAAGTCTCATCATTCTTAGATCCATTCTTATTGCAAGAAAGAAACAGACCTGAGGAAGAAAAAAAACCCCAAACAACAAAAAACAGCAAGAAAACTTATTCTTTAAAGAGTGTATAAAAGCTGGAGATTGAGTTAAATTCAGGCTTTAAATGCTCCCATTTCACAGTTTTGATTGAAATCAGGCAAAAGTTTTGCTCAAGTATCTTGAGAATCCCTTGTATCTTTTCTCCACAGTGCCTAGCAATCACACCTGCACAACTGGGCCAAGGAGGCTTCTGAAGTTTTGACTGTTGCCAGCCTTTGCAGGAGAGAGGAATGCAGTCCAAGAGACCTTCTCCCCCTGTGTTTTGCATTCGACAATTGGATCCAGCTGCAGCCTGTCTTGCGAGGGCCCAGGGACAGTGGTCTTAGCTCTGTTAGGGGTACGCAGGAGTAGAAGGTCCCTGGAGCCACACTGACCCACCAATCAACAGGACCTGGCAGACCGCTCCAGGTTTGCTGTGGAAGAAGGCTTCCCTCATTACAGACAGCTCCTTGGGATGTCAAGGTAGGGCAGCGGCTACAGTCAGTGCGGCATCTGTTGTGCAATGTGGCTGCGTACCAGCTTAGAAATCCTATAATCAAATGTAGTTCAGCATGGGAAGATGCTGTTACTCTTCTCTGTTTCACAGCAAATTAGAGAGAACTCAGCTGTAGATAAATACTTGCTACTTCTTACTGTGTTTTCAACACAATCCTTTTATATATATGTGCATCTCACCTGTGAATATTCCCACACACGTATTGTAAGTAGGGAAACGCTCAACAACAGATGCATTGAGGATAATTATTCTACCAATTACAAAGCGACCAGGAGTGCTGTAGTTGAACTCTGAGCATACTGCAGTGAGCTGAGGTAGAGAACAACAATTTTTGACACAGCCGGTCACAGCTGACATTTCTGTTCTTGATCCACTGAATCATCTGAATCCTATAAGAACATTCATCATGGAAATAGTCTGAGACAGAGAAACAGTCTGAGCTCTGCTACAGAATCTATTCTTGACTCAAACTGAGATGTTAAGAAAGGGCTCTGATAGCTACATATAGTCTCTTCACTCATAAATAATAGGGGTGCACCATTTACTGGTCCTAGTCCTTGTGGTTACAGTGGGATTGTCACTGTTTTATTAGTTACTTTTGCACTTTCTGATGTTCCTGTAAAACAATATTCTGTTTCAGGAGATGGGCCTGTCAAGGAAGCGGGGAGAAGGTGGATGGCATGATGAGTGGCTTCCAACACTTTGTTTATGTCTCTGCGGGGTGGAAGTATTTTGTTAACTCTGTGCTCTCAATGCGGATCAGTCACTGCTGCCAACATAAATATTTTCAAACATTTCACTGAGAATTGCTGCAAAGCTACAGATTTTCTGCCTATATGACTGAGATTGCGTCTCCTTTGATTTCAACTTGATTTAATTTTGTAGAAGAAGAGGCAAATACAGGATGAGTGATAGTGCAGCCCTCCAACTTGCATTATTGATATTTCCAAAGTGTCCAGTTCAAATGGGGGCAGAATGTTAACAGAACTGAGAGTATCAGTCTAGTGGCTGAAGGACAAAAATAAGCTGCCTTTTTGATCTTTGCTGGTCAACAAAAGCATGCTTTTCTTGCTCCAGAAGTCTTTCATGTGAGAGAAAATGGACAGAGATGAAAACCCACGTCTGATCTGATGCTTCAGCCAGCTGGTTTTTTTTACACCCACAGGAGATGAAGATTTCTGGCCTTTCAGAATAATGGACAGAAGTAAAACAGAAGTCCTTTTCTGCAATATAGAAAGTCACTGATAAAGTTTATTCTGTGGATAAAACATGCTCTTTATGCAGAGTTATAATCCTTAAATACCTGACCCCCATTGAAATGAGGTTGGTCAAAAAATTGGAGGCTCTGGGGAGAAGCCAAGCCCTCAGTTCTCTAAATGGATCACACTGTGAGCCTCAGAAAAAAAAATTTGCTACACATGTCATCACTTTTCTGGCAGATTTTGTTTGGAGAAGCTGGATCAGGCAGAGCTGGAAGCCTGATAGATTGCTCTGACCACTGACTTGGAGTACATATAGCTGAGACTGAGCAAGTAATTCGAAATAATTTTTCAAATAAGTGTAGTTTCTGGTTTCCTGCATATGAAATGCCTGTGAGCATGTCATTAGTTCTATTAATTCACTAATTGTTCTAGCTTACTTCACATATTCTTAGTGATTTTTTATTACCTTAGAATGGAGTGGTCAGAGATAATTTGATGATGTATTTGCATTAAATGTTTGTCCCCACTTGCATGAGCATTCCTGTCATAGTGAAGACAAGAAGATGGGGAAATCTGTGGGACTTTGGTATTTTCAATCAATGGGAACAGATTAGGGACAAGGAAGAGAAAATGAGGATTAGGGAATTTTAAAAAAAGAAACCTATGAACTGCTCTTGTTTTTCGTGGCAGAAAAAGAGGGAGTTTTTTTGACTGCAGTACATTTATTTCTCTCTTGTTTAGAACCCATGTAACAGTCTGTTATTCTCTGTGAGTCACTCAGGTAAGTGGCAAAGCCAACCCCTGCTGCCCCTGGGCTGGACTGCAGCATGGTGCAACATGAAGAGCAGGTGAGAGAGAGTTTCATGGGAGAGGCAATGGCCAGCTGAAGTTGCTCTTCTGTGAGTTTTACCTTTTTCATCCTGTTTGACATTTCTGAGACTGAGCTGTATTAGAGATTAGTAGCCCATGGCGGTAGGCTGGAGAGATGAGATTTTAGTGCGATATAGTACACAGGCGAGGGGGGGGAGCAAAGAATATGTGTGAAAAATTGAAACGACAAGGTCACGTTGATAGCTTGGTTGTGGGAGCCGCCGTGGTAGTTTGTTGCATTATGATTAGGGATGGACCAACTAGCACCTATGAGGCAAGAGCTGGTTCGAACCTGCAGCCATTCCTCTAACCAGACCAAAGAGGAGCCCAAGGTAAGGCTAAATCATATCTAGCACTGGTAGTTTTTGTTTCTCAATTTTAATGTAACGAGTTTCAGATTCTGATAATTTAGCTCAGAACAGGGAGCAGGAATCTAGAACAATGTTCAGACATGCATTAAGTCCAAAATCATTCAATCTGGAAAACTTGATAAAGACAGTTTTATACCATTCCCAGCCTTCCATCTGTAACAAAGAGCTTCACATCCCCATTAATAACCATCCTGTTAGCAAAATGAAACCAAGTCTGCAAAGCTTTCAAATTTCAGCACAGGGTTTTTTTAATTATGAAGCCTTCAGTTGAGATGCCAAGCTTCTGTCAAAGGGTGCGAGAGAGTAGTCTGCATAGGAGGACTGGCAGTGGGAACTGCACTGAAGTAAGCGTACGATCCCTCTGTCAGCCGTTTCTCTTCTCTTTGGCTTTATCCTGTGGGAAGTAGCTTTACATTCAGATTCAGACTACAAGGGATTCTACGAAAGCTGAATTTCTGCACTGGCCATGCTTATTCTGCAGTGTGTCACACTCCCTGTGGTGAGGGCTAAGTTCTCCCTATTCTGTGCAGCTTCTGTCTAATGCAGACAAAATTCCTCCCGCTCACAAGGATTCCGGGAGAAAGCAAAGGCAGAGAGCAAGGGCAAGTGGAGACAAGCGATGCAGTTTACCTTGGGCTCCCTGTTTTGAAACACTTGCCAGGCTCACTGAGTTAATAGTTGTGATTTGGTTGAATAACAAAATCCATATCCAGGCTGTTTCCGAAAAGCGCAGTCAGCAGTGTAGGATTCTTCTTTGCGTTAATAATGTCACTGCTCAGTTCTTAGTTACAGGTATTTGTGATGATACAGTGGGACAGAAATATACAGGAGTCCAGCGCGTTTTGAAGTGGCAGCTCTAGGAGTCACTAAAATAATGAGCTATATCTGTATGGGAAACCTTTTCCTGGTCATTTTCATCCTCAATGTACTTTACAGACCTGAAAGGTTCATCTCTTTGAATTGTGGCAGTGCAGAGCAGAAAGCAGCTTCCCCAGCTGAGGCTGCAGAGAGCACTCTGCTACATGGGGACTGGAAGAATGAGAATGAGTAGAGCTTCTCACCCACATCTCTTTCTCTGGATAAAGTGTTGCCTGTTAACTTGCTTTCACTTTCTTTTTCCCCATCCCCCTAGAAAAGTATATAGCAGTGGAAAAAGCTAAAAGTCTGCCAAAGACTCCGTTTCTGTCGTCATTTTCTTGCAGGTAAATGAACCTCACCCACTGCTTGATGGGATCTCCTTTATGCAGGATGAAGACAGCAACTGGGGCAAACAGAAAAAGAAAAGGAGAAGAAAGAGGCTTTCTTCTTCATATGTAAATTTTCTGTAATGAAAACGAAACTTGAAATTAACCTTGCCTGTGATTTCAGAACACATAGTTTATTATTTACTGCCTATTCTTTTCTTAATGCTTTGGACTTCCACAGGCCAGGTGAGTCACTGCAACTGAAAGGACACTCTAAGACAGGGTTTTCTTGACCAATTCTCAGCCATTTCTGCAGATCAAATGATGCTTCTGAAAACCTGAAAAGATAACGCAAAGCTTCAGAGCTGTGTCCATGTGAGTTGATACCTGGGAACAGTGCCCAGTGAACTCCTTACTCAATGCTTTTTTTGACTTTGTAGTTATCAAAGTCCAATTTGTTATTGACATGGATTTACTTGTATGGAAAAATAACAGGCATTGTATGGCGGCTTATATAATACATAGATACTGCTTTCTTTTTCAGGGAGTTTAAAGACGCATGACTTTGATGTTAGTGAAGCTTGTGTCACAGTCATCAAACGGAGCTGGTGCCAAATAAACCACATGGAGCTTTCAATCAACAAACTGTATTATTTTTGATATCTGTGACTTATTTGTCATCAATGCAACTTTTAATAGGACAAAATAAGAAGAAAGATCTGCTCCCAGAGAAAAGAAAGAGCCATTAGGAGCTCATGCCTTGTTACTTGACCTAACAGCACAAATGGATGATGTGCAAACAGCGTACAATACCCAACTCCAGCTGGAGGGGATTTGTTTGATGCTTTCTACTGGAGCAGAAGATGGCATGAAGAGGTTACTCTTATCGTAGAGCATTTCTATTTATCCGTGCACATATTACTTATTAATTATACTTGATTACATGACTACACTAGCATGTTTCTTTTCTCTCTTTCTTTGCAAAAATATGTAGTGTAGCTTTGTCTGCATCTATCTCAAATTGTTTTTATATACATGTTTGTATATACTAGATTGTATCCTGCCTGTAGTAAGAAAGAGACAAAAAGTAAGGAGGAGTTTGATAAATAACCAATATGTGTCACTTTTTTGTATGAAGAATGACTTATGAAAAAGCCCTACGGCTATGACTTCCTTTGGCCTTCAAGAGAGAGACAGGGAGAGATAGAAAATGTATATAAAGGAAAAATAAACTCTTATTTAAACTGTTTGGATTTTTTTCTAAATGTTTGTTCTCTCCGTCTCCCACTCTTTCTCTCTCTTTTATTTGTCCCCTGTAGTGGTAGTCCTTGTCTTTTCTGCTAAGTGAAGATGGATAAACCAAAATAATATTCCACTCAGTTTCTTTTATCATATGAATGTATCAGGACTACTGTAGGCAAAGAGGTGTTGCTTCTCTGAAAGCTATTCTATCTTATGTGTAATTTCCTCTTTTCTTTGTTCATGCATCTTTCTAAAAGAAGAAAAAAATCTGTTTGTGGCCTAGGATCTATTTTTTGTTATTGAGACAGATGAAAATTCTGTATGCCAAATGCTGTCATGTTTAGAGAGAACAAGCATACTACACATTCCTTCCCTGCACCTGTACAGTTCCCTGTCCATCACATCCCTGCACTCCTCTAATGTTGGACACTTTCTGCTGCACTTGCATGAGACTGCAGGCATGGGTTGCAGCCTGCTTCATTTGCCCTTCAAAATATGAAGAAGTTAGAACAAAGAAACCAAGATTTTTCTGTTTGATTTTAATTTTTATATTTTGATTTTCTAAAGACAACTTTTGAACAAGATTTGATTTTTGTCTTACAATGTGGGATGTTAGCTAGAATCTCATGGTAATGAGCTGAATAAATTGTAAGGGGAGGTTTTTGTACGTGATGTTGTAAATACATTTAATTGTATTTATCACTGCAATTGATTATGACGGTAATTTTCAAATAAAGCTTTCTAACAGATGAAAGACTGGGTTTAAGACTGAAATATTGTCACTGTTTAAAGCAAGGCAGCAATAAGTGAGGTGGCAGATGCTCTGTCCCTTTTCCTCCTTTTTCTCTTTCCCTGGTGGAGATGGCGGGGGTTAATTGATACAAGATATGGTACAACATACAACAGATATGACAACCCTTCCATACAGTTCAGAGTCTATGTGAGAAGAAGTTAATGTCTGAGCATGGGCGAGTAGCCTCGGTGGATTAATCTGGTGGGCTCAGTCCAGTTCTACTCACCTCTCCAAACCCACCACTATAATCAGTAAGTCTCTACGCAGAGTTGAACAATCACAATGACTTAACCATCAACTTGACCTTTAAGATCCCTTCAGAACAGGTTTGATCCACACTGATTTACTTTTTCTCTCAGACCATCAGCTCAGTACTAAAACCACAAGTGACCAGAAGTCATTTTTTGATGCCTTATGTTAGCAATGTCCCGTGGCCCAATGTGAAAAGTCACAAATTACTGAAGTCAAAGGGAGAATTGCTTCCAGTGCAACTGAGATTTCACCCAACAAACCCAACCAACAGTGTTTGGGTCCTACCTATGTCTGAAGGTATGTGAATCCTTCTGTGGTGCCCACCATATTATTATGTAAAATGTATCTTGCTACTATGATGTCTCCATGACACTAATGTGCATTTAAAAATAGTAGTTTTTATTAAAAAATGTACAATGAGGACATAAATTATTTACTGCGTTACTACAAAATGCTGTGTCTCCTGACATGATAATTAGATTGTTCTGTCATTCCTTTGGTAATGAAAGCGTTTACGTATTTGTAAGTTATTTTTTCCTGAACATGAGGAATATATCAGAAAAAAAAACCAGTTAGGCAGTTATGTTACAGTCCTAGGAGTGAAAAACGTAGACATTTATGGTATTCACTGAAGCTTATCCTTGGATTTCCCTAACTACTTCTGAGTAACTTTAGTCATTTAGTTTCCTCCCTTACAGTTCTTTCAGATGGTATTTCCATAACTAGCCATTTTCTGCGGCAGATGAACCAACTGGCTTTGTAACTCCTCCCTTTTTGTCTCTAGTGGCAGTTTTCTACCTATCTCTTGATCCAGATAGGTTGGATTCTTTCCCAAAAGTACTGAGGAACTAGCGCTCACTCCATCCTGTAGCAATGGAGATGAAGAACTGACATGCAGCTCCCTCACTATATGTCAACTATATATAATAATAGTCCTAGGCCAGCACCACAAATAGGCTTTCAACACTGTGTCCCATAACATCCTCCTAGGGAAGCTCAGGAAGTGTGGGCTGGATGAGTGGTCGGTGAGATGGATTGAGAACTGACTGAATGGCCAAAGTCAGAGGGTTGTCATCAGCGGCGCTGAGTCTAGTTGGAGACCTGTAACTAGTGATGTCCCCCAGGAGTCAGTACTCAGCCCAGTCTTGTTTAACTTGTTCATCAACGACCTGGATGAAGAGTTAGAATGTACCCTCAGCAAGTTTGCTGATGACACCAAACTGGGAGGAGTGGTAGATGCACCAGAAGGCTGTG
>Ga0065711_1034317_pt1 | contig 23986 bp, 15 predicted proteins | sample Hoacrofraction12_FD_59098 | JGI IMG/M metagenome (GOLD analysis project Ga0065711, IMG submission 59098) | Hoatzin crop microbial communities from Cojedes, Venezuela - Epithelial fraction 12 v2 (version 2) | ecosystem: Host-associated > Birds > Digestive system > Esophagus > Crop | place... | reverse complement strand
TTGTGTTTTCTCCTTATCTGTATCGTTGTTGTTCCTGTTCCCTTTGTTTGCTGTTCTGTTAAACTACCCTTATCCCGACCCACCAGTTTCTGCCTGTTTCTTTCCATTCTCCTCCACACCCCGGCGGGGTAGAGGCAGCCGTGTGGCCCTTTTGTTGCCAGCCACAGCCAAACTATAACAACTGCCTTCAGTGGGCTTGGGTCTCCCCAGTCAGTTGCTACAGCTCTTTTTCTAATTTTAGAGAGACTGGAGACTAAATGCTTTTTTAATGGGGGGAAGGAAGCTGCTTCATTTTCAAGCCTGAAAAGGAGACAGAAATTATCTTTCAACTACCTACATGAGTTACAAATTTCAGTATCTTTCTGAGGTTTAAACTTAGTAAAACTGTATGTGCGTTAACACTTCTTTTGCTGGTCTCTAACAGTGGCAGCACAAAGACCATGGGTGCTTGCAAAAATACATTGTTCTGGATTGACTTTGATGGAGATGCAGTCTTTGCCATTAGCCAAAACCCAAACCTTAACAGCAAACAATAATTTTGTCAGCAGGGAAAAGAGGCAAAGAGATGGAAGAATGACTTCCTCCAACCTCTACCACCACCGTCTCGTTAAACATCCTGTTGCGTTGGTAACATCTGGAACCTGGGGAATATTGTGTCCCAAATCTTCTTATTGGCAACATTCATTTAAATTTTGACAGTCTTTTTTATACTTGGTACATCCATGCATTCACTGTTACCCATATAATCTTGTTAAAAAAAGACTTTATTCCGCCATCTCATTTGTAATTAAGCCTAAAGCATGATTTAAGATTGCAAAAGCTTCAAGGGCACCATTAAATCTTAACTTGCTCTAGGTTTGTTTCAGCTGGGATGCTCTTTAAATGAGATATACATAAACCTAAAACATGATAGGGCAAAGTGTGTTAAGCAAATTTTAGAGCTCTACGTGGGAACATGGAGCACAGAAGAAGGCAGAGTGACTGAATGAGTTATTGGGACATCTAGAAGGTCACTATGAGTGAGACATTGACAGGCATTTAGACAGACGCTTACAGAATAGTAGACTCTAGTATTCTTACAATGTTACATGATATGAACATCCTATGGCGGTTGGAAGCACAGATGTTACTGGTTATGCGCCAAGCGCCATTAAGGGAGCAAACTGGAGGCAACTCCTTCAACTCTTCACTAGCCCACCAAATTGTCTCTTTTTGCCAACAGGGCATGGCTGCACTGCCAGAGGCAATGTCATGAGGAGACACATGACTAAGAATGAGAAACACAATAGAGTAGCCCAGGTACAAATTCACCGTAGTGAAAACAGGCACAGTCTCAGTGATTCCATGCTAGAAAAAAACTAGGCACTGAATAAACAGTACAGTTTCACATTATAGGAAACTAAGACACTATTTTTGCTTAAAGGATGAATAACTTCATCCAAGAAGACTGAAGGATTGACACACAGTCTGTTTCAGAAGAGCAACAGATTATAAAAACTGGAAAAGGTGTGAAACAGGCTATTTGGGAAATACCTACTTTACTTTTTCTTTCAGTAGCTTATGTAATAAAATCCTGACAGTGGTGTAGGCAAGCATACTGAGATGTTTGGAGTTTTCTTCCCACTTATAAATATCAAGTAGTTTCTTCCTTGTTGTTGGCGTCTATTTTTTTTTCCTGGAGATCTCTGTAGATGGCAGGAGAACAACTCAGTCTATTAAATTACAACTTACAGGATACCAAAATCCAAGCAACTGAAAAATGAACAGGTTTTCAGACCTGGAATATGATAAAACAGTCTTGTAAGCACCCAGAAAACTGAAAAAAGAAAGCTTTATTTTTGAAATTTCCCAGCCCACAGTCTTTTACATGAGGCTTTTTCTTCAAATAAACTCCAAAATATGATATGAACAAAAAAAAACCACCAAAACAAGGTTTACAGGTTTTCATGCTCCATAAAGAATCAAAAATATATAAATTCATCTGATAAAAAGCTTATCAACAAGAAACTAACATCTTTGAATCTTTTTGTTTTGTTATGTTTTGTGTCACCAGAGGCTGAGAAGAATTTTTGAAATACTATGGTTTCTAATGAAATGGTGTCTAGGAGGCTTCTGCATATGCAGAAAAAGGAAACACCTGAAAGGAATTCTAAGCAACGCTTCCTGAAATGAAAGACTTCCTTTGGGAGTCATCCAAGTTAAAAATGCTCTAAACAAAATCCAAATAGCAGAGTCAACATGGATGTTGGCTTTTTTACTAAAAATGTGATAAATGTAATTTGCGAGTGTTACTATTGTGGAAGAAAGATAGAGAAAGTGTCATAACTGAGGTGGAACATTATTTCAGCATATCTACACAATTTATACTTATTTTCATAATATGTCTGCAATGTTTGTGTACTCTTTTGTTCCTCAAAACAAAAAGTTTTAGCTCAAACCATTACTTTTATAAAAAGTGCTGCTTAAAACACCTTTTTACTAGGTATTCTGCTTCAAAGTTTTTTGTTATTTTCTTGGACGATTGTGGTGGGTTTGTCCTGACTAACCAACATACTTCCACTCAATGACTCCCCTGACTTTCAGCAGGATGGACTGGGACATAATAAGAACAAGAGCGAGAAACCTTGTTGGGCCAAAATAAAGACACAGGGATTTCTTACCAGTTACCATCATGGGCAAAATAGACTTGACTTGGAGCTTAATTTGCTGCCAATTAAAATACATATTTAATGAACAATTAATGTAGTAGGGAATAAAAAAAAAATAAAAAAGAAAGAGACACTTATACACTTGGGGAAAACATCTCTTCTCCCCTTTTCCGAGGTCCAATTTCACTCCAAATACCTCCACACTCCCCTTGTTATCACCACAAGTTACACTCAGTCCCTTCGGTGAGGCAAAGGGCATCACAAGGGGGTTGTGATCAGGAGGTCGAGGTTTCTGTCTGCTGCTCCTTCCTTCTCATTCTTTTTCTCTTCTCCAGTGTGTGTCCTCCAGAGGCTGCAATCCCTTTTGGGTTTATCTGCTCCAGCACAGGCTCATCAATGGGCGTAGTCCCTTCAGGGTAGTACCTGCTCAATCATGGGTCCTCCACAGGCCTCAGTCTCTTCAAAGACGAGGGGTGTCTGCTCCACCACAGAACATCTACTCCTCCTCCTCTGACCTTGGAGTTCCCTTTGTTGGTTTTTAATCTTTTTGTTCCCTTCTTCTCTCCCTGTCTGACATTTTCTGCCCTTTCTTAAGTATTTTCACACAGGTGCCACCTGCTTGGCTGAGGGTCTCAGCTGTGCCTCCTGGTGGGTCTTTTGGGGACGGCAGAACTGGCTGTGTCTGGCACGGGAGCGCCCCTGGCCTTTTCTCACAGAGGCCACCCTGTGACCCCCACTACCAAAGCATTGCCATGTAAACCCAATACAACGGTGAAAAAAGATTAAATATGCTTGTTCACCAAACTGAAAAGAAAAGAACTAATGAGAAGTTAAAGTAAATAGATGATAAAGAGCCCATACCTTCAAAGGAGTCTGTCTAAAATATTTTACCAATATCCACTAGGAACAAACACACACAGAGGTAGATCAGTCACCCGACAATGCACATGTACTGAGGACTACCCTCCAAACACATCTGTAGTTGTAAAAAGACGTACTTCATTGTGTTATGAAAGACAGCCCACCACAAAGAAAAAAGATGTGACCATAGTAAGTTGAAGCCACCTGCATAATAAAAGCATAAACAAAGTTAAAGAGATGCTGAATATTCTGTCTGGAATACAAGCTCTGATTATAAGCATCACAACTAATTATATTCATTATTACAAATCACAAGTTGTGGCTGATATCTTTTACATCTATATTAAAGAATAAAGCAGCATGTTTTCATTAAGAAAATTATAACAAATGGGTTTATCCTGAACACAGAGGGAATTTGTAACAGAAAAGTAATCAGCAGAAAGGTGATCAGATAATGAAATCACAATCAGTATGATCTAGAATAGCAAAAATTCTTATTATTACCAGTAGATCTAATTTTGAAGATAAGAGATTTAGAGAGACCTTGAAATCCTGAGCACATTATGCATTGATCAAATAAATGTAAAGTAAGAGGACATCTAACAGCAAGTAAAACTTCGGAGAACTTAACATAAAAACAGAGTCACAACTAACTGTGTCAGAACCAAAAGCCACTCAACATAGCTTCCCTCCCACAGATACAGAAAAGTAGTCCCTCCTCCCAAAGACCTTAGCTGCCAAAACAGAAGCAAAGATAAGAGGACGGCACAAAAGTAAATTTAATTTCTTTCTGTTTTTTAGGCTAACATAGAAGATACTATTCAGATTAAAAGTATATAATCAATGACCTGACAATAGATTAATAAAATTAGTAAATTAATAAATTCATCAATAAAGGCATGACAACAGGGCAGAACTAATACCAAAACAACTGAAATTTACTTGCAAAGGGCAACAAATTACAGATTCTTCATCACATAAAAGTGGGCACTCCATTTCCCAGAAAATGCAACAGTGTCTAAGAGTATATTTTGTGAAAACCTAATCATTCAAAGCACTACTGCCTGTAGTAACATTGGATTAGAAAGCTGGATTAGAAAAATCAAGGGCTGGAACAGAAAAAGTATGCATCTTGGCAAGAGAAATTCTTGTAGAGTTTAACTACATAAGAGTCAAAGTCCTTACTATTCAACACCCTCACTATGGAATTGCTACCTTCCACAGAAGCAGTTTAATTCAGTGCGCATTAATGCTTTCCTGTAGACCTGAAAGTGCTGTTTCCATGCATGTGTAGAAGTGCCGCTGTTGTACTACTCTTGAGCAGCTTAGCACAAACCTTACCCCTGACTGGGATCCAAAAGCCTGGCACTCCTCAGCTTATGGTTCCTAAAAATGCACACCTACAGACTCCGGTACCCTAGAAGATGCCCTTGCTTCCTACCAATTTATTTTGTAATGGTAATGGTCATCCAAGAGTACTTGTGAAGAAGAATCGCTTTCATCTCCTCTTTGAAGATTCCCATCAACCAGGAGAGCACATTCATCAGCTGTCAACAGGCTGTTTTGTACAGGGACACATCCCACCCATCACTTCTGAAGCTCTACAGATCAGACTCAGCAAAACACAGGACTCAAGGTTGTTCTGGGAGGAAGAACACTGCAAAAAATACACTTACTCTTCTCCTGTCCTTGTGGTCCTAAAAATCTTTATTTCCTGTACTGAAGCACTACACCAATAAAAAGGACAGAAGGCTATTGCTATGACCGCACTTCTAGGGAGGCATCTGAATTTTAATTCCTCCTAGGCAAGGAAGGGACAGAGATGTAATTTCTCACATTCTGCATTTGTGCTCTATTCACCAAGCGATGATCCTGCATGTGTAGTTGGCAACAGTACTGTCAGGCACACCTTGGAAGACAAGAGTTGAACAGAAGTGTTCACTGACTTGGGAGACAGAAAAAAAAGAAAGGGTTCCAGAGTTTCAAAAGAGAGTTTGATACACTAGTTTCATCTTCGACTGAAATCTTAAGTCACCGGTAGGACGGGATGCATCATAGAATCATAGAATTGTTTGGGTTGGAAGGGACCTTAAAAATCATCTAGTTCCAACCTCCCTGCCATGGGCAGGGACACCTTCCACTGGTTGTTCAAAGCCCGGTCCAACCTGGCCTTGAACACTGCCAGGGAGGGGGCAGCCACAACTTCTCTGGGCAACCTGTTCCTGTGCCTCACCACCCTCATAGTAAAGAACAACTTTCTTATATCTAGTCTAAATCTACCCTCTTTTAGTTTAAAGCCATCACCCCTTCTCCTATGATAGCCTTGTAAAAAGTCCCTCTCCATCCTTCCTGTAGGCCCCCTTCAGGTACTGGAAGGCTGCTATAAGGTCTCCTCAGAGCCTTCTCTTCTCCAGGCTGAACAGCCCCAACTCTCTCAGCCTTCCTCACAGAAGAGGTGCTCCATCCCTCTGATCATTTTTGTGGCCCTCCTCTGGACCCGCTCCAACAGGTCCATGTACTCTCCTGTGCTGTGGGCTCCAGAGCTGGATGCAGGTCTGCAGGTGGGGTTTCACCAGAGCAGAGTAGAGGGGCAGAATCACCTCCCTTGGCCTGCTGGCCACGGTGCTTTTCATTCAGCCCAGGATACAGATGGCTTTCTGGGCTGCGAGCGTACATTGCCAGGCCATGCTGAGCTTCTCATCAACCAACACCCCCAAGTCCTGCTCCTCAGGGCTGCTCTCAATCCATTCTGCTCCCAGTCTATATCTGTGCTTGGGATTGCCCCGAACTTGCACTTGGCCTTGTTGAACTTCATGATGTTCACACGGGCCCACCCTTCAAGCCTGTCCAGGTCCCTCTGGATGGCGTCCCTTCCCTCCAGCGTGTCAACCGCACCACACAGCTTGGTGTTGTCGGCAAACTTGCTGAGGGTGCACTCAGTCCCACTGTCCACTTTGCCAAAAGAGATGTTAAACAGCACCAGTCCCTGTACTGACCCCCGAGGAATGCCACTTGTTATGAGCCATCCTATTTGTCTGTGTGTTCAGGGCAGGTGAGCTGCTGTATTTTTGTCGGCTCTTTGCTTAGCGTACTAGTTAGGTGTTTGCTGTCAAGTGTTTCGCCCTTTTCCATGTGTTGCAGAGATAGCCCAGGTGTCTCACTAAATGGTTTTGAGTTCTTTTAAGAAATCAAGAACCTAGGTGCCTAAGTCACTTGTTGGTAATGAGTAAAGAGAAGCATTATGGACCTAGCACAAGTGCCTCTGGGAGGTGACATTTTACTGTCTGAATGACTATGATAGTGATCACATTTCTTAAACCCTTGTCACATGGGAATACATATTTCAAGGAGCCTGAGAAGACTTACTTTATCCTGTTAAAAATAAGTGCCATGTTCATTTCTCCAGACTAAGTGGACTCCTCAGTGCTTATTAAAACTTGCTGAACACTCTGTACAGACATTCCAGACAAGTCTTTGGTATTTTGCTTTCTAAGGAGACATTACTTGCCTCATTTTGATTTCAGACAAACCATATCCTGAAGATAAAAACAATAGAAGGAAGCTTGTTTGCAAGAGAAGCAGAACAGGCCAAAAACTACTTTTCAGTACAATTGAATCAATCAAATTGTCATAGAACTGTCCAACTTGAAGCCTAGCTGGTTTTGTTATGTTTTCTAGTACTTGCACTGCGGTCCAGTAAAGTGGAAGTGTTATAAGTAGTGGCATAGAAATTATTCACAAGTCAAAAACTATACAAAAGGAGAAATTACAGTCAGTAAATATTTTGCTAAGACTATTTCTTTTTTTTTTTTTTGAGAAAGCAGAACTAACATCACTCCTTAACAATTATCTTGAAAAAAATTAATTTCCAAGATAACTGAAAAAAAGTCTTTTCAAGATACTGTTGTTTTGGTTCCCTCACTCCAATTCTGCTATTTATTATTGCATGATTCAGTAGAAAGTCTGCAGAGAACATAAAACCTCTGATTGAATATCCTTGTTTAAACCATCTCTGTATGTATAAAATCAATAACTAAACCATAAAAGGTTCCAGAAATAAGCAAATAAAGTAATTATAGCACTTCAGCTTTAATTAGCACTAAGTACTTTCCAAACACCACAACTATTTATCACTGTTGACCTAACAGTAGCCCCTTTGAGTTCAGGAGTTTGTCTTGTGTAGATTATGCAGAATCAGAGCCAAGAACAAAGGCTGTCATTCATTCTGCTAGACATTTCCAACTATAAAATATTGGGGGTTTATGTCACACTAGTAAATCTTAACGCTTAGTCCACTGGGCCTTTGACTCAAATTGGAGGATGATGCTTAAGTTGGACAGCATGTAATTATAACTACTCTCAAAAGACAAAGCAGGCATTTTCAGGAACCTGAGGCAACTAACATATCCATGCAAGGAAGAATGCATTGTGAGGAAAATAATCTGCCATGGGAAAGCTAGGAGAGCTGCATTTCTCCCATATTCTGTGTTGGCTTTACTATATAAATGAGAACAAACACCAGTGAGGGAACAAGAAGCAAATATAAATTGTGCCATAATAGCTTGGTTTTCCACCCTCCTGAACCCTGACGTGTACAGATGGAGCTACTGGGTGCACAGGTGGCATGATTGATTCCGCAATGCCCTTAGGCCAAGGAGGCAAAAACACAAGGCTATGAAGCTGAAGATTGGAAGAGGCTTTAGTGAATAGCTGTATAAGGGCATCTTATTTAATTTCCCAGATCACAACAGTGTGACAACATTATCTTACAAGTTATTGCTGTGCAACTTAGACCCAAAATACACTCAAAAGAGAATTCTCCACATACATAACATTTTAGGCCCATTTTACACTACTGCAAATGAAACATTAAAGTGGGAAAGAGAGGAGGTTCATATCCCTCACATTACTGCAGGCATGTTAAAAATAAATGGAGAAATCCAAACCGAGCAGTTACCTTTGCAAATAGAGCCCAGAAGAGCTGCCTCTATGCGCCTGAGCTTTTGTGTTGAGCCAGTATGCCTAGAGCAAGGAAGGGCCTCTCAGGTAACACCGGGTGTCCATTGAGGTAATGCTATGTGTAGACCAGGTCACAGAAACACACGAGAAGACATTACCGTTTTAGGGCTCGGCAAAATTTTTTCACAATCCTAGTACTTAGACCTGCCGTGAGAGGAACTGATCAAAATAGAAAATTTTACCTAAGGAAATGGTGTTTGTAAATGATTGATATCCACAAACATTTAAGGAAAATATGGCAAGATTTTGACACATCTCTGCTACCTCTCCTGCTAGACTGCTTATGAATCTAACTTCTTAGATTGACAGTTAAAAGATCGCAGGTCCCATGCAGCCCAGCCCAGGACTTTTAAGTATCTACAGCCCTACTCCATCATAATCCTAACATCCCAGCAGCACTGGGAACTCCAGTCTGAGCCAGGGTCTCCGAGCTTCCCACCTCTCTACAGATGGAAGCCAGGCAATCTTTAAAGCCATAAGCATATTTCTTACTTTTCCCGGGAAAATCGTAAGATAAAGCTTTTCAGAACCAAAATTTTCTTCAGCTCTTTGCTTGCAGTGCAGATTTCAGATGCTATGCTGTCCTGAAGCACGATATAAGCATTATAGGCATGTCAGAATTTCCCCAACAAAAAAATTTTTAGTTGCTCTCCTGGAAACTCACTTTCAGATCAGATGCATTTTTCAGTTGAAAGAAGCACATGCTTTTGTAAATACACAGCTTTCTTGCTCAGTTGAGGTAGTGGAAGACAGCTTATGTGCAGATATTCTGTTTCAAAACCAACAACATACTTTTTCTGAATGCTCTTTTAAAATAATTAATCCAAAGCTTTTCTATTAACATTAATGAACACTATCCACTTAAACATCCTGTAAAGAGAAGAGAGAATGGACACTATCAGGCATGAATAGTCAGCAAGTCTTAAAAATTGCAGAAGCCCTGAGGGAAATTCATGTTCTAAATGAGTCAGTATGTGATTGAAAGTGACACATCAGGGAAGCATATTCCATTCCATTTATATTATTGTCTTTCTTTAGGCTCTTATGTTGTTTATGATGGATTATATTTTGTTTGCCAGAGACTCTGTGTTTTCATTGTTAGCAAGTGTGCATCTGCTTCTTCAGCACTCTAAGGTACCAGCTTCAATTAGCGTAATATTCTCATTAAATTAAGCTGTTTATAATGTCTACCGTGCAAATACAACAGGGGAAGAACATAATATAGGTCAGTTTGAGTATCTCAGTTAAACCAAAAGTATATCCTTTTAAAAGGCAAGCAATGCTTTTATTAACACAAATGTTACACATATCAAAGTACTGTGCATCTTTGGTTACAGCAGGGACTAGGTACCAGAGGTACAATAGAATGTATCTGTTCTGCCAGATTCGGTACCAGACTGCCATTATGAAGGAGATACAACACCCTGAAACAACAGCATATCCTGTCTTCCCAGTTTTGCAGATACAAGCATTTTTGCAGTATTAGCCTTGAACAGCGCTCATGAGAAATCAAGCGGTGTCATGCCTTGTCCACGTATGGGCTTGTGTTTATGGAAGGTCTTTTTGCCCTTCTTTTATTCCGGGTCTTTGCTAGATTTTATTAGTTGTTGAAATAGTAGACAATCCTCAACTTGCACACAAAAACCTTTAGTGTGCACAACTCCCAACTGGGCTTAATGTCATCCATACTCAGCTTCCCACTCTTTCCACTGCTCCCCTTTCTTTCTTCCTCATGCCACCCACACAGCCTCAGACCCAAAGGGCACCATCCTTAAACAAGTGGGGGAACAGGGAACAACCACCCACTTGTAGTCCCTGGGCCTTTCCTCCAGATTCATTGACATTTCAACTATCTATGCTCAACATCTTCACATCCTGATTTAGAAAAAAGAAACACTGCTTATAAGAGAGCTATAAGTGAACTCAGTCTGTACAGATTGTTTTTTTAAGTCTGCACATTAAAACCTCAAACCCTGAATTGATGTATCACAGATGTGTCGAAACTGTTCATACGGTTTACCTCCCTTATGGAAAAGTTCTTTTACTTTCCCAAATTGAGGCTGAACACATACAAATGCACACATTTCAGAATGATATCTCAAGCTCACATATAATCACTTATTGCAATCTTTCCTGTGAAATAGTGGAAAAAATCCTGGAATGATATATGCACAAGTATTAATATCATTAACACTGCAAGTACAGTCAACTGTCAGTCCACAAGATACATGTATCTTCACAGTTTGCTAAACTATATTATCAAAGAAATCTTGCAGAGAAACTAAAAGCTAAATTTAAGAAGAGTGTGTAGCCTGAAGTTTACATTTTACGTATTTGAAGCTGACATGGGTAAGTTCAGAAAAATGTAGTTCTACCAAGTTTTCTGACTGATCAGGCCATGATAAAGGCCTGATCATATGCTTTGTGCCCTCATAAAAGTTTTTTAATCTCTTTAAGCCTAAAGCCAAAAAATATCCACATATATTTATTAATCATACCATATAACAATATTATATCATCTAGCCATCCCACTGTCAGCTAAGAAATGTGTCTCTGTAAGGCTGTTATTGTAGATGTCCTCCTACACTTCAACTGTTCATGAATGTTTTATCAATACGAGATTTTGATACTATTTCTATTTTTAGAAACCTAATATTATACCCTAAAAGACTCATGACAAACATAATGTCTTGCATAACGTTACTGAACTGGTTGAAGACACAGCAGGAAAGAATTTTGCCCCTATTGTTTTCTGAAGGTGATGTGAGCAGCCATAAAAGTGGCCTGGTTAGAAGGTGAAAATTACTGAGCAAAAGAAAATGTCTGCTTAAAAATACTGGCAGACAAAGGCCTGCCAGCCTGGAGCTGTGAGCCTGGGAACTAGGCCTGGGAACCAGAAACATTCTTGGAAAGGGCAACTGGCCTCTATGAAGTACAGCTAGGGTACTTAGAAAACAGAGACATCCTGAGATACCACCAATAAGTGCAAAAACAAGGGACTGTAATGGCAACTTATCATTTGAAAAGGTGGAAAACAGGCTGGAAAAATAAAATTGCTCTGAAAGAACAGAAAACATCATCATCTGTCGGTTGTTACAGGTGAAAAATAGAAATTTACAGCATCTATTGGCTGCCTGAAATAGGATGTCCTACACCCTCTTATGTTCCTATGTTATAAAAAGGACTTAATTTTTATTCAAAAATAGTCTCTCTATCCAAAAACCTTCCATGCTGTGGTACATATGCTACTTGGCTGTTGCTGCTCTTTCTTGTTGCTATTATATTGATTGGAGGTACACGATCGATTACTGCTATTACTGATTGTTATCATACCTTTGATTGATACTATATTGTTGATTGGTTACAGTAACTTGTAAGAGAGAGAGAAAGAGAGACAGAGAGAGGTATTCACTTTATTAATCATAAGTATACTTGCTAATGGTGATTGTTGTGACAGTTTACTTGCTAGTGGTGATCCTTGTGGTATTTGTGGTAATCTGTAATAAAGTAGAGAAATTTAGAGGATAAAGCCTCTGTGCCCTTGCGTATCATGAAATCCTAAAAGCAGTCGCAATGTTTATACAGCCACAGACAGAGTAATGTTTTAGGTCATGACAAAAGGCCATTCATATCTGAACTAATTTGCTAAACCACTTAAGACGGTTCAAAAGGAGAATGATTTTAAGTAGTTTTAAGTAGAGAATAGTAATCATTTTAATTCAATACCATACTCAAACCATTTGACAATTTCAATCATTTGCTAAATGAAGAATTGACAAATCAGTTCAGATAAAATAAAACAAAAAAAAAACTTCCATTCATGGATTTTAAGAAACTCCGTGACTTCTGTTCACAGAAGGGAAAAGGAGAAAATACTGCTGGAGCTTAGCTTGGATTTGGTCAATATAAAACTGGTTTCCCACATAGTTAAACAAACTTGATGAGGACTTTCTAAATGCTCATCAAAACCACAGGAATTACCACTTTTTGCATGTAAACATCAGTCTTTTCCTAGGCTACAGAACACATGGTGAATTACTCCATGGTACCAGAGAGCTTAGTATCATTTGAAAACCATGGACTAAACCAGGAGAATGTTGCATAAGAATTCAATCCGAGAAACTAGTTCTGCACAGCCAAGTGTCTAAATAAGATGCTTTCAGCTTTGCTTGGATTTGGTTAGAAAGAATTTGACTTTCTTGCATTCACCATGATACTGGTTTTATTGTCTCTCCTCGTCTTCAAATAATACCAACTACCTCTAAGTACTCTATATACAAAGTACTCTATAACTGTTTATCTGAGACTGGGCCTGTGATCGAGGAACTCTAGAAATCGGGGATGAAATCAAGAATAAGGAATCTCTAGAAATTTCTCTCTTAATATTTAGCCATGATGGGTATTGAGCATCTTACACACTGGTCAGTGCCTAATGTACTCAGGAGCATGTCTAGCACGAACCTGTTCTATTACCAGAATTCAGTTCATTCACAAAAAAACACAGAAACACTGCTGCCTCTTCCTCTCCACTACTGCTTCAGGAAACCAGTGAAGAAGTCACTAATATGAACTATTTTCCTAAGACTAACTGAGAAGGGCAGGAGGTGTGAAGAACGCGAACGCCACTACTGAAGAGCTGTTGGGAGATATGCTCATATGAGAACCACCTAAACAAAATGTTAAGAGGCTCTGAGCTTCTTCCAAAGACAGTATCAGCAGAATTACAGAGAAGCAGCCTATACAATGGCCCTTATCTTAGCTAACACACTCAGGAGCTCCAGAGCTAAAATTATTCAAGCTCATAAGCTAGTCCTGAAACACATGTGAGAAGACATGAATCTTCCGTGCAACAGGCACAACAGCAACTGTGCAAGTCTTGCAAATATAATGGAATATGGCTTCTTAGCGAGTCCTGCTGCTGTGAGCTATCGTATCTTGGCTGAGCTAGTGAAGATTTCCATGAGAATAAGGGAGAGGAAAACAGTGCAAAAACTTCAGAGTACTTACTAAATGAAAGTAAATAATGTTCAGTCTGTAGCAATCAGCAATCAGACTCCCAGGCCTGCAGTTTTGGAGAAACATGTCTTTTTGCCAGATAATGGCAAAGGAGGTGATTTTTCAGAGCAGGTGCTAAAGTTTCCCAAGGACTGGAAAATTTACAGCAAAGTGCTGAAGTTGCTTGAGTTTCTTGTCTATACAGATCAATGCTTATAAATTAATTCAGAATTTAAGTTTTATTCTTTAAATAGACTTTAAAATATTTGATGTGGGGATAATAACCATACCCAATTGATAATTTTTACGTTAAATTAGTAATAGATACTCTTGAGCACAACTCCATAATAACATCATGGCATAGTGTGTTATTGTTTGGTTTGGGTTTGAGTCTTTGTGCCCATAAATTACCTTCTTACTTTAGACATTTTCTTAAGAGGTTACATAAAATGTTTTGTTTAAGGGCCAGAAAATTACAACAAGTCATAATATTTTACTGTTCTTTTGAAATACATATAGAGCATATATTTACACTTCACTTTCATTTTGGAGGTATGTGTAGCACTGTAAGAAAATGGCTAGTTTTCTTCTTCTGTGCCATCTACAGTCTTTGCTTAAAGGATCATATCACGTGCAAGGTATGTGTTCCTTACCTAGGAAATTAGTATCTCAGTGGTGTCTCCATCCTAAAGATTCTTTTACCATAAACAGAATCAAAGTGGCTTCGATATTTCCATCACTTTTCCAGAACTGTCTAGCCATAATCCCCTGATATTAAAGGCCATTAGATGAGAAAAGATTTCTGAGCAAGAGATATTCACAATAATGTATCCTGGCCTTAGAAGAGTACAACATAAAAATCAGCAACAAATGGACTTTACAACTTTTCAGAGAGTGCATCAACCTACCTATTACCTCAAGCCCATAGAGTAACAATGACTTAGTGGTTTTCTTTGTCACCCTTACGCTTTCTTATAGATTGATATAATTTACCACAACTTTCCTCTGTCTTGCTTTACAACCCACATAAACCGATTTAAAAGAGTCAGTCCAAGGCAAAGATAAAATGGTAAATTTGTCTGTGACCTTGGAAGACCTAGACAGATTATGACATTTGTTCTTTCTTTTTTACAGTTGCTATCTACAATTAATTATAAAAAGGAATACATTTAACATTATATATTAGAGTAAGTTATATTTTGCTAATCTTCAGGTTTTCTTTCTCATTACAGGATACACAGGAGCATGAAAAGAGTTATATATAAGAGTCTTGAGGTAACATTTTCTTCTTAACATCATTGCCTCGTTCCCCTGTGAGCAAAAATAATAATAATAAAAAAAAAAACAGTGGCACATTTTGAAAGATTCTATTATATTGCATTAGCAACTATCCTTTTCACTTAGCATTTTTCATTTAAATTGTTACTATTGATTTTTTTACACACAATCCAGTACAACAGACACTTGTGGAAGGCTTTGTTCATAATTGCAATGACTTCTGTATTGTACTAGGGAAGATGAATATTGATGTCACTTCATCGAGAATTTATAATGTAATAAAACACTGTGCCGTATAGCACAGAACTGTCATTGCCTGCCAGCCTAGTTCAGTTTGAACAATGCCTGTTAGAATAGTTAGGTGATTTTCTTACTAGAAAATGGTATTTTTGCCAGGGTAACATCAGTCTACAAGCACATGTGCTTTTCTCTTACATCACATCTGAACAGGGACATGAATAATTCTCTGCAGAACTAATTTTAGCTTTACAGCATGCTGTAGACTAATATATACCACAGTAAATAGGGAAATATGTGGAAAAACGCATTAAGCAACATGGTTCTGGGATGCTCTTTGCAACTTGTGAGGGACACAAGTGATAACTGTTCTCTGCTTTAATTACATTATTTAAGTTTGATAGAGACAAATATCTGCATGGAAGTAAATATTAAGAGAAGAATGTTACTGTCTTTGTACAGCAGCACGTTAGTAATAGTTTAATAAAGTGGCAAATAAGCAAAGCCAAATCACATTCTGAACTAGATAAATATTAACTTACGTGGAAATCCAGTTCAAGTTGGTTATATCATGATACCACTATACTGATGACAAAGGTAAGCAGCAAACTAACTAAATCCTGCAATGTTATGAAGGGTCATGATTCAGCTATTTCAAGTTATTTTAAAAAAAGGAACACGTGTGCAGGTAGTTTTGCAGCTTCTTGATCAAATTATGTGAACCACCATTTGTGAATGGTGAAGAATGACGTGGATATTAATCAGTTGCTCTTCAGGATAACCATGGACAGAAAGGGAGGCATACTCTAAAAGGATTTAGGGCAAAGCAGCATTTTCGCAGAAAGATAGAGAGCTGGACATGAGAGACACAATGAAAAACCTCCATAATCAGGAGGCACAGGCCAGAGATTGAGATCAGCATGTAAAGAAAAAGGCACAAGAGAGAGGGGGGACCCTACCATTTTCACCTTCAATCTAATCTCATGCAGGCAAGAGAAAGAGGAGGTTTGGATTTATTTACTGACAAAAATTGGAGCTCCCAATCTGTAACTATGGGTCACTTTTTGAAGGAATCCCAGCATTATTTATCTTTCAGCTTGAAAATGCTGGTTCCTCTCCTACCTTTACTTTGTTTTCAGGTCTTTGGTAACGGAGTCCAAGATTTTTCATATGAAATTCTTTTTTTGCATAATTCAGGGAGGCTGTAGCAGAAAATCCCAGGTTACACGCACCTTGAACATGGAGTTTGTTCAGTGGAGAGGTAAAACAGTGGTTTGGGAAAAAAGAGTGATAACCATGAAGATACCTTCTTAAACATGGAATCTTCTGACTGCCCATACCATCTCCTTTCTGGGATGCTGTATGAATTTCCATGGAACACTCTAGCCACACCAAGAGAGAAGTGGCCTTAAAACTTTCCCAAGAGTGTCCATGTACATGCTGTCTGATTACTCTCAACTAATGCTTAAAATATAAAAAATATTTACATCAGAATATTAAATTTCAAACGAACCACAGAATCATTAAAGGTACTACCAAGGGGTTTTAGGTTATGGAAGTTTTTAGGATTATGGATTTTCTTTTTAATTTGGTGCACAGGGTTTTGTGGGATGGATGAATGGAGATCATGATAAAATGTTCACTGGTAAAGAAATGAATACATTGGTCCAGCTATATTCCTAAGTAATGCAGTCAGACCATTTCCTTGATGAAAAAACCCAAATCTTTATGCAGTACGATACATTTCCATACTGAATCTGAGTGAATAAGACTAAATACTTCGTTTTTCTTTTAAATATGCTTCATGGACCTTATACCATACATATTCTACTTTCCTAATAAGAAAAATACAGGGTTTAATATTAATGGTAAGATTTTGTCCCTCAGTAATATGCTGTACCTGAAAAACGTATGTCAAGACATGTAATGATCTATGTCAACAACCCCTCTTAGATAATTACTTTCTATCATTATGATTGAGCCCAACTCATAATTGAAACCTAATTTCTATTTTTTTCAATGAGAGTTAGAGGGAAAAATGGTTTCTTATCAGTCACCTTGATATTTATTGTTAATAATGCAGACTGGAAAATTATGAAAATAATGAAAGAGGTATTTTCATGAATACCTAGAAAAAACATTTTTACTGAAAAGTCATAGGTTTGCTTAAAGCAAAACTGAGACATAAAGCAGCTTCTTGAAATCTTATTCTTCTCATGCACAATTTGCATCTGTTTCATGAAAAATATTTTGCAAGTTAGGTAGCAAAGGCAAAATAAATGAGTCGGTGTCTAATAGTTGCAATTGCAAAGATCCTTTATACAGATCTAGTTTCATTTACCTAACAAACAGGGGCCGATTTTCTCAATAGCTTGTCATGGAATCTTTTACCTTTTTTTTTTTTTGAGCTCAGGGACAAATAAAATTGCATATTTTGTTGCTCTTCAGTACTCTCTTATAACATGAAAAGATTCTTAAGTGCAACTGACCAACCTTCATTTTTCCTTGGAAAAATAAAATATATTTCGTAGATAATTTTTAAAATTAGCTACTGTTACTACTGTTAACTATAGTTACTGCCTACTGCTACCTGAAATAGTTTGTCTTTTCAACATAAACAATGTTCATTCAGTGCTAAGGGTGATGGCATTTTGGCTGTTTCATAGCCAAGGACTTGTAAATCTGCATCTGCCAGCCTCTTTTTCTAGGGTAAAGCACTGGGGACCCTCAGTCCAGCGGATGTGTGCAGGCTAGACTGCAAGAATGCAGTTCTTTCAGACTTCACATGGGAAAGAAGAATTTTCTTCTTCCTGTGGGAAGGTTGTCACTAGGTGTGACAGATTACATCTGGGTCTACTTTTTTCTAGAAATTTCCTCCATAGTAAGACACCACAGTTGGCATCGCTTTTTTTAAGTTCCGTAAAACGGCTGAATTGTGTCTCACAGGATATCTTAGTATTTGCACAAACATTTCCATCTGGTTTCATAAGCTAAGGTGACAGAAGGAAATCTTGTATCTAGCAGACACTCCTACGAGTCTAGACCCAAGTCTCTATATGGATTAAGGATGTGCTGAGAGGAGCTGTATTCTGCAGTTCAATATTTACTTTTCCACTTTCTGCCAAATGTCAGGAAAAGATTGTAATCTTGCAAAAAGCTAAACTGAAATAAATTATTTTAAATTCTTCACACAAAAAAGATACAATGCAATTCTGAAGTCTTATCATAGCATGAAATAATAAAGCATACATAGGAGAGGACCTACAGAATAATGGCTGGGACATTATCCTGTTCAATGATGGAAATAATTCCGTTCTACAGTTAATGCTATATAGTTTTTGTCTGCATTTTGGGATTATAACTACACTGCAGGCAGTAAAAGTATATGCTATCTCTTTCTTCCTCCTAATGCTTAGTAAAATAACAAATGTTCACAGATACTCTTGTTTCTAATTGGATTCCTTCTAGCCCACCAACACAGAAAAACACAATTGCTGATGCCTGCAGCAGCCACACTGTGCTGTATTGTATAAACAGCTCTGGAAGTTCAATAAAGAGCCAAAACATACAACAGGTTTCACAAACAGGAGTCTTCATTTGATAAAGGTGAAAAGATCAGTCCCCCAGTTTTCAGATTGTTTTTGCTTTTGAAACACTAGAAGAGGATCAGCGATCGAAATGCGGACAAAAGTGAGGAGGTCAATTTTTGCCTTTTCTTTTGCAGTTATCTATGTATTGGCTCTAAAATGTACTAAATAAATAACAGTACAGATGATCATATGCAAAACTCACAGTAAATAACACAGAGATATAACAGACAGTGGGTATAAAATGGACTGGAATGAAACATGGAATGTATTGCTGCAGTAAAAAAAAAGTCCAGTACTATACAGTGAAAAGGCTCTGAAATCAGAAGTCCTCTGATAGCTTGATGTTGTTTGAACAGCTAAAATGGATTATGATTCCACTGGGTAGGTGTGTACTTTAGCATCCCACATTGTATTAGAGAAGATAAAAATTTGGGAAGCAACTGCCATCACGAGAAAACCTTCAAATAGATTTTCTCTGCTGGTAAAATTACCACTTACATTTTCCACTTTACAAAGAAATACAAAGCTAAGGATTTCTTTTAGAATAGATTTTATTCATGCCAAGAGATAACTAGATATCTAGATATATAGATATTAGTAGACAAACACATAAATATTCTGTGTACATGCACAAGTGTCTTAGACAAAAGAAAGCTCAAAAAAAGGCTGCAATTCGAGGCATCTAAAAGATTATAAATGTTGAAGATTTTTCTGTCAAATTGGCATCCTTCAGTGTTTGCCACGGCAAGTGGTGCTATCTGGAGGTGTATGCTGATTATCCTAGCACTTTAAAATCTCTCAGATCCCTGCTTGACATATCTTCCTCAGACGTTTCATGTTAGAGTAGTCCCCTGATTTGCAGTCTGGAAGGACTAGTCTGAGCTAGTTCATAGCTTCCCAGAAATATAAACAAAATGAATTTTGCTAACCCTCCCAAAAGAGAAACAGGAATCAAAGGGATAGAAGAGCAGACAAATGGGTGTGGGGAGCAGGGGAAAAGACAAGGGAGAAAATGCTTCTGACTGAAGATTCACAGATCCTTCAGTATCATTCCTTGAGGAACACTTCCAGAAAGGAGCTACCTCCTTCCCAGCCAGCAGCAGAAGCTATCAGCCTATATGATCACTAAGTGGAAGTAGCTGTAGTCAGCCTTGCTCACCAGGTCTTCCTATATGTACGTGGACCAGCATGTGTACTTTGAGATTTTCTCAGTTCGGCATAATTTAATCAATTGTGGGCTTATTTTTCTGAATGAAAGGCAATGCCTTGATTTAAAAACAAGTCCCACAAGAGTTTTTCTTCCATGCGTGGAAGTGCTAGTCCTTTTCAGTGAAACATTTAAGATCTTTTTAAAGGGAAAACATACTTTCCCCTATTTACATTCTGGGAAATGAGCTAACCATGTAGCCGTATCTCTTACAGAAATAAAAATTGACACCCAGTGTGGGCATTTTCACTGAGAACGTTTCAAGCTGTGAAATCTTCTAAGAAACTGAAAACAAAATCTTCAAATGAGAAGGGACAGGCCTTAGATGCAGACCCTGCCTACACACACCATGGAGGGGGAATCACCCTGGCTTTATTTTGCTGTTAAATGCCTGAGCAAAGCTTTTGCTCCAGAGAGTACTGAGTAGGGGCTACATAAGGAACATTGGTGTCTCCAATGTGCTGCACAGCACAGTACTGCAGGGGAGATACACTAGGTACCCACAGTGCATGTGTTCTGTGGTCCTATTGCCTTGTATCAGCACTGAGGAGGAAGGAGTGGGCAAGGATATTTCTTTCAGTCCATTGGCTTCAGTAACGACTGCTGGGGTTATGCAGCCAAAGTGCCTCTCACATTCATGATCTGCAGTAAGGCACCATATGTGTCCACATAAAATTATTTTCACCCACTGAGAAGAAAAATCTCCTAATAAAATCTGTCCTGAAAACTACAATTGTGACTGGTATCCTTAGCAGGATGGGCTCTGTTAGGCATAAGCAGTGAGGCCCCATAGACTTCTAGGATGCTCCTTGCAATGACACTTCCCACCTTGGCTCTGTCAGTCCACCCTTGCAAATGTCTCTTGTGCATTTTTTCCTCTGCTTCATTAAGCAGTGTAATATATAGTGTTCTGCATGCCTCTCAAAAACGCATCTTCTTGCCAATCTTGCTAACACTAAAAACCCTGTCATATTCGCTGCTCTTTCACATGAGCATGGTTTCCCAACACTTCAGTTTTCATTCTTCTCTTCAACACCTAAGTAATCATTTTGTGCAGTCTCTGATGACATCCTGGACACAGGCTGTCCATCCCATGGGACCTCAGTCTCACACAGTGAACAGAGCAGCAAGTCAGGGAGCATGAACAACTTCAGGGAAAGATCTGCTCAGTCCGTGGAGCCCACGAGGGCTTGTGCACAAATCACTCAGTGCGATGCTGTACATATCCAAATGCATACAAAAAATCTGTAGTTAGAGCAGGCTTATGCAAGAAGACTCACCAAATATTAAACTGCCGATCTCTTAACAGAATTCTGCCAAGTGACTGTAAATTGACAATCCTCTGTGCTAATCTTATGGTCAAATTTGAGTCCATTTTCTACTGTCAGTAAAAATTGTTGATTCCAAAAAATCCTCCTCCAAGTTTCAACACTTCTTCAAAGCACAGATGTGCTAGAGGTGCTTCATAAAAAGCTGTTTCATATTTTTAGGGGTGTGGGGCTTTTTAAAGCTTCTTTTGCTTTGCTGAAACCTTCCAATATTGTTTTCATGTATCAAGTTGCAGGCAACCTTCTGTATCTGCACTACCTCTAGGTGAGACCCTGACAGCACTGCACCTGGAATACATTCCTTCTGTAGCACAAAAATTATAGTACTCCCTCTTTAACTTGGTTAAGGAGCTGTTTGAATTTCAAGCTTTTTTTCAGAATTCTAATGTGAGGAATAGATTGGGAGAGTTTTGCCAGTCCATTAGTGTTTTTTAACATCATCAACTTGTTCAAGGAAGAAAAAAATAATTTCCTAAACAGCTGAAAATATGATGGAGATACAATTTGTTTTCTAAATAAGGAAATTATTATGGAATTGGATGTTAAAAGTGTTTCATTCTTCCACTAGTACAACGCTTTAGCTTTTAATGTTGCTGTTGCATTTACTCTGGATTCTGGCATACATAATAAGAGACCTAAAACCTTTAAAGTGACTTGCTGTTGAACTGAATTGGCTTTTAAAACCATCAAAAATGTGTACATTGCAAAGCAACACAAGAAAAGTAGGAAAAATAGAATGGAAATACTATGAAAAGAAACTGGCATGTGGTGCTCCTGCCATCTTGTGGTTCTTCTGCACAGTCACATGAATGTTAACTCCATTTTTATACTTAAATTTTAAGTTTCAGTATTAATTCTTCTAGTGCCTACCTGTGGCACAGGTCTGCCAATAATAGTCATACACACATGAACTGTTCAGACAAGGCCTAGCCGTGTGTTGAAATAAACACATTATCTACCAGGAAAAAATATCCAGAAAGACAAAGATATTTTTATTTTATGGACATCATCTATTCTCCTCTGGGCTCCAGCCATGCTTTCCCAAAGGAAAGAAAAACACATTTTATTACACAGATATAAATACAAGTATAAAAAAAATATACATGTACCTATATATAAAAGTACATTTAATGCATTTTTTCTCCTGGAAATGCATCTATTTATACATTACATAAATGCACATAGACACTAAATCCATTCAAAATGTGTGCATTTAAATATCTGTGGTTCTAAATTGGACCTAAACATATCAGCAGATAAGGTACATGATCAGCCTGACTTATTTCAATTTCACTTCTTCCTAAGAGAATCAAGACATATTACTTCCCCCACAACTTCAGCTTCCAGGAGCTACCGCATCATCTCAGACAATCTGACCTGAATTTAAACCATTCAGCTCAATTCAAAAAACCATCATGTTTCCGTTCAGATAGACTCAGTCTGAAATGAAATACTGAGCTTGTTTTCCCAATTGGAAAGCAAAACATTGCAGCAGAATCGAAACTTCAGGGCTGAAAATTTCAATTTTGCAGACTCTGTTTTGTTCTGCTTATTGTGGCCAAATATGGTTTACATTTGAAAGCTTTAATCAGTTCTAATCAAAAGCCACTAGCCAATCAATCAGTATGAACAGAAACTGGGTTTCTTCATTTCACCTTTGGAGCCCAAACACAGAAACTGGCAAGGTTTCTCTGCCTTGAGAACTTCAAGTCTGACCACGTAAGATTGAGGCTTACAGAGTTCATCCACCACCAGTTCCATAGTGCTAACATCCCCTCCCCAAAACAGAAGGAAATGAGAGGAAGAACAACAGGTGGTCAGGTTCTTAGGGCCTTGAGATGACTTCTTGAAAAGAGGCTATGATATGAGATTGTACACTGCAAAGAAGGCACACGCAATTTCTACTGCAGAGGAGGAGTAATGCGTTTACCATTCCATCCTGGACATATGCTATGACAATATCTTACACATGCATAATTTTTATGTGGAGGCACCAACATATTAGAGGACTGTCAACACCACTTATCTGTAGCCCTCTCTCTGATGCATGAGGAAAACTAGGTGTTGCAAACTATATTTGGAAAGAAAAGATTGAATTGCCACCTTCTGGAGAATGTAACTATTAATACCATCCAAGAACTTTTACCATGGCAAAGAAATTTCAGCTGTTCAATGCGGGAAAGATGCTGCTGGTTCACTGAAAAATCTTGGGTGCAGATGGCACAAATAGTTAGCAGTTTTGGTGATTTCTGCTACACAGCTGGGATGAACGGTTAAGATGGAAATTGAGTAACCCATTTAACTCCTCAATTCCGCACAGAAGTGCTTTACCATCACTCAAAGTAGTCCCAGCACTGGGACTGTACTGCCTTATATGATTGAAAAATACTGACCAAAGAATCCCATTCCGCCATCAGTGTTGCAAAGCAGCTGTCTGGGACTGGAAGAATTTACTCACTTTTTAAAGAGCACTGTAACCGTGATTTGAAGATATGCCACTCCAGAAAAAAAATGACTGTGACACATGGTATTAGCAGACTGATTTGCACTGGGTAGTGTTCAGTGTGTGAATGCTCCTCACTTTGATTACCGAGATTTTTTCAGAATTATAGAAGTATATAGTCTGTAAAAGGCCTCTGCAGGTCATCTGGTCCAATACCATGCTCAAAGCAGGGTGAACTCAGAGCAGGTTGCTTAGCTGAATTATGAACACCTCCAAGGATGAAGATTTCACAACCTCTTTAGGCCACCTGCTCCAGTATTTGAATACCCTTACTGCAGGGGGAAAAAAAAAAAAAAAAAAAAAAAAAAAAAAAAAAAAAA
>Ga0065711_1034316_pt1 | contig 23987 bp, 12 predicted proteins | sample Hoacrofraction12_FD_59098 | JGI IMG/M metagenome (GOLD analysis project Ga0065711, IMG submission 59098) | Hoatzin crop microbial communities from Cojedes, Venezuela - Epithelial fraction 12 v2 (version 2) | ecosystem: Host-associated > Birds > Digestive system > Esophagus > Crop | place... | reverse complement strand
CTTTCTTGAACTGGGGAGCCCAGAACTGGACACAGTACTCCAGATGAGGCCTCACTAGGGCAGTGTAGAGGGAAAGGAGAACCTCCCTCGACCTACTGGCCACACTCTTCCTAATGCATCCCAGGATGCCATTGGCCTTGGCAGCAAGGGCACACTGCTGGCTCATGGTTAACCTGTCGTCCACCAGCACTCCCAGGTCCCTCTCCACAGAGCTGCTCTCCAGCACGTCCGCCCTAAGCCTCTACTGGTGCATGGGGTTGTTCCTCCCCAGGTGCAGGACCCTGCACTTGCCCTTGTTGAACCTCATCAGGTTCCTCTCTGCCCAACTTTCCAGCCTATCCACGTCACGCTGAATGGCAACACAGTCTTCTAGTGTATCTACCACACCTCCCAGTTTGGTGTCATCGAAAACTTGCTGAGGGTACATTCTAACTCTTCATCCAGGTCGTTGATGAAGAAGTTGAACAAGACTGGGCCTAGTACTGACCCCTGAGGGACACCACTAGTTACAGGCCTCCAACTAGACTCAGTGCCGCTGATGACAACCCTCTGAGTTCTGCCATTCAGCCAGTTCTCAATCCACATTCAGTTCCCAGAGGACTTTTTATAATTGTTGTATCAATTGTCACAGTAGAAAGATCTTAATAAAAAATAGAATTAGCCCCATTTTTTTTCCTTTTCACACTCCTCACCAAGAAAATGTAGGAAATGTATTCCAGAATCTTTGCTTTGAAATATTTCTTAATCTCACATGATGCATCAAAGAGTTATTTTATTTCTGTCCACAGAAAATTCCCCTAGTAGGAAAACGTGTTCTTCAATAAAGAAAATTTAAATTTAAAAAAAAGTTGAAAGAAGTTGTAATCATCCTGCAACTCAGTGAGATTATTTAATAAGGCTGCATTTTGGATTTCCATCACGTAACAGAGGAGAAAATGAGTTACGTCAATAACACTGTCAACAAGGTCAAGCCCCATAGGATTCCCTATGAATTCCTTCTAAAATGCTGTGTAGATCTGTGAACTATGTTGTGATCTTACCCTCCACATCGGTAAAGAGTGGAGATTATTTTAAACAACTGCATACTGATAGCTGAATTCTGTTTTCACAAAGATGAACAGGATCTCTAGGAAGGCATATATCTGTATCATAACACGAGACATGTCCATCAGGTAAATTGATTCCTCTGAGCAAATGAGTTGTAGAATTAAAGATGAAAGCTTTGTATTGAATCTAATTTAGGGAAATCAATACTGAAGATTCCATGTTCTAAAATCTACACACATGACACTAAAGATGAACGATAATTTACCTTTTCTAAGAAGATACATTTCTATTTTTATCAAATATATAAATTGGTAAGAATACTATTACCCAGGGTAATACTATTGCCCATGTTCAAAGACTTTGAAGGTTTTCAAGCCTCTTGAGATCATGCAATTTGTGAACATGAGAATGTGAAAATGTAATTTTTTTGCGTAAATCGTCATGATCAATACTTTAGAAAATCTTACAGGTGCAGATAGTCATTATCTCATTATTCATTCTCATTTTCCTTCTTCATTCTTTTTCCAGCAATTAACTTCCTTGTACTTTACTGAATGTCTTCACATTTTTAGTGAAAGTAGCAGAGATTTATATTAAAGATTTATAACAAAGTCTCCACTGGGGACTTGTATCAGAGTAATGCAGAGAGTAATCAGTAGGGGATACATTGTCATGTGCCCACTGGCTTCAATGAAGTTGTACCAATTATGTAGAAAAGGATCATGACCATCACAATCCTATAATATTGGTGGTTCTTGTGTTTACTAATACACAAATTTTAAATTTATCGTTTGAGTTCCGGTTCTGAATTCGCCAGAATAATTAGTGAGCACATTCATTCAGATAATCTGAATGAAAGTAGAGCTTGTCTTTAACAAACCAAGTGTAAAAATATTTGATAGTATCTCTAAGGTTCAGATTCACCTTCATTCAGTTTAGGTACCTGAACAATAGAAGCTGGCAGCCTGGTCACTCGAAGATACACGCATAACCAACGGAGACAAACAGTAACCACCAGAAAGTGAAACTACCAACCTGAGCTGCTTAGTGCCTGCTGTTCATTCTAGGTAAGTATCAGATCCTGTATGGGAGGAACGAATGTGGGTCTATGCTCTCACTTATTTATCTGACTATATCCAGACCAAATAAATGCTTCCAAAACCAACAAAGAACATTACTAGAACAATTACTTTTATTTCTCCATTTCCAGATCTTTTACTTCCTACGTAATGCCCTGCACTGAGTATCATTTGCTGAAACATCAGAAAAGCCTGACATGTCTGAGCATGGTCCTCTTTTGTAGGAGGTAAAGGAATGAATCCCTCTGCTGGTTGTGTAACATGTCCTTATCCTCCTGCTACTAAAAAGTATATTAGCGATGTTAGGTGTACATGTCCTCATTGTGGTAATATTCTCACTGGAGAGGAAATGAAAGAAAATGTCATGCTATATGCAAGGGATTCCAGGATAAATGAAATGAGAAGATCACAAGGCCAAGGACTGAAAAGTTATGAATGTCAGAGCTACAGCCGGAAAGTGATGGCAAACAATGTGATCCTGCCTCTCTCAGTAACTCTGTGGAGCAGAGGAAAAATAAAGGCAATATTTTACTAAGCTTGTTTAAAAATAACAGCACAACATTCCTGCTTCCTTGGTGTCTTTCTCATTCAGTGTCCACCCTCTGCAGGAATGATCCAGAGTTCCGGAGGAACACGTGCTTTCTGATTACATGGGTAAAAAATGCAGCCTCGTGCATATATGTTAGGGTGTGGGCAGGAATGAAAGTGCAGACAGTTATCCTTTGGGATGCTGATAACGAAAGCACTTGCAAGTTATTTCTCATTGTTTCCAGTGGAGGGGAGCATGGCTGCAAATCACTGAAAACTGCCATAGCTACATGTCTGTTAGTGCTTTATTATCATTAATCAAAAAGAGAACAGTATTTTATTTTATTATCTATGCAGATATACCCTCTGCATTCAAGCATTTAAAAAGAGGCCTTATTAGTCCTGTATGCTATTTAGGGTTATACTCTGCCTCCTCTTGTCTTCCAAAGCAGTGAAGTGTTTTGATCAGCGGTTGTCAAAGAACCGGACTAGATGATAGAATTGCCATGTCAGGTACCAGAAATCTTCTGAAGATATGACAGAATGTTGCAGTCCTGGAGATACAGGAAACGGGATGGGGAACTTCTCTTTTTTTCTCTCTCCCAAGCTTTTTATTTACAAACTTTGTAATTCTTTTCTTTTTATATATAAAAATTTGCAAATGAAGTAAACTGATTCAAGGAACCAAAAACATAACAGTACTATTTCTTAAGACCCCATATTACTCAAACTATCCATGACTAGCTTCTGACATTACTTCTGTCACCGAGGTTTGGGTAAAGAGCAGAGCAGCTTTCTCCTGAAAGGTCCCAGGACGTTTCACTTAATCTTCTGCCTCCCACTCTGGGTCTCACTCACATATTTCAGTTCCTCTCACTGTGTGGCCGTACTGGGAGGACTCACAAGCTAAACCCACGGGAAAGAAACAGAGAAGAACAGGAACCATGCAAGAGCCTGCCTGGACAGACTGAATAATGCTCCCAATTTGTTAAGCACTAGAAGGTGACTGAAATTCCCCAGTGTTATTGTTTTATCATTCTTTTGAAATCATAACTTAATGCTTTTATTCTCTATGAACTAATGCACGAAACACAGTAACTTAATGGTGAAGTATTAGAAAAACATAAACCTAAATACATAATAATAATACGCTTATGATTATTGTTACAAATGCCTTTTGGGAACTGTGACCCAAAATTCAGGGTTCTGTTAAACACATTCAGCCTGATTCTTTCTGAGTCTCCATGTGGATAAAGTATAGGCTTTCAAAACAGTCCGAGTCTGGCCATAACACAACAGGATCAGAGACGCACTTCTGCCGCAAGGGAAGACACTTCAAACACCAGGGTGCCAGCCTGTCAGCACTTATCACTCAGTGGGCTATACTGTCTCTCCAGCAGATTTCCCTTCCAAACTCATGCTTCATCACACTCCTGACCTTGTTGCAAACGTCCCCTTCAGCAGAGTTCAAGTCTGTGTCGTAGAAGACTTGGAGAGTTTATTCACTACTTCTTATTATAATCTCAGAGCTTGGTTCATTGTAAGCCAAAATTATTTACTCTACAGTTTTTGGGGCATTCAAGGAGGAGGAAGGGATGAAGAAAATTCTAAACAACAAAATGTTATGCTGCAAAGAAAACAAGCAAACATCCACCCGTTCATCAACAAATGATTGCTTCTGCGCCTGTTCGGTGTGCAACTTTCCATCCAAAAATGAGATGGAAACTGAGAAGGCCAGGCCATATTGTGTTTCAGCTAATAAAATGTTTCAGATCAAGAGAAACAGGCAAGGCTGCACATCACTTTTGCCTGTCATATGGAGTCTTCTTTTCTTTTCCTTTGAAACATTCCATTTGCTGTTCAAGCCAAGACAAGAAAAGAAACATTTTTAACCTTAAGGGTCTGACATAAGCCTACAAAATTAAAAAGTGAGGCATGAAGTGAGGCAGATTTTACAGTTCTTAAGTAGCTACCCTTTATTCTTCCTTAACAGTACAGTTATAGTAAGGGAAAACACCGCAAGCTGCAAGCAAACAGGCAAGAGCAGATTCCACTGCCTTTGTTTGCATCAAAATCTATGTAGGTAAGAGCCACATAGTACTAAATACTCTACAAATAAAGGTCAAGTGTCAATACCTTCCCTGGTGAGCTTACATCTAAGAAGACAAAACAAACAGAAGATGGGTGGAGGAAAAGCCTGTGTAATTACAGGAATATGGTACAGTCACCACCGGTGCAGCTCTGACTTGAACTTCCAGACCTCAAGCCATACATCAATAAATAAAACATGCCAGACACTATTTGCAGATCCTGAGACAGAGCAGACTGGCACAGCTTCTGTTCACACAGCTAAACCCTCCTTCTCTTCAAAACCAAGGGGTCTCATCCATTTTGCCTCCTGGGAGCCCTCCACATCCCCCCAGCTTGTGACAGGGCAGTCTGGAAATGTGTTAGCTGACAAGAGCAAAAACCAGTGCAGTGAGCACATTAACAAACCTCACGGGCTATTGCAGACCAATGCTGCCTTTTGGCCTTATTTAACTTCCAAATACAGATGTGACCCATCTGTCTCCCCTGCGGTTTGCTTGGGAGTCCCTGCACCCACAAGGGAAACGTGCCACTAAAGCCTTCAGCTGAGCAAGATAGGCAGTCAATGACAGAGCCAGCAAAGCCTCCCATAAAGTTTTGGCACTTAAAAAATATTGCCTTTCATTCTGTAATTTCTGTGGAAAATATGAGACGTGGCAAAACCAGGCAAAGTATTCCACAGTGTGAATACAGATGTCTGAATCAGGCTAATATGACCATCAGGTAGAAATTAAAAAGAAAGTTCTAGGTTTTGTGAGAATGTGGGCAGATGAATTACAGGTGAAGGCCTTGAAATTTAACTCTGGTTGTAAAAAAGGCAGTGCTAAGCCAGAACATCAGCTGGTTTTATGATTACTGAAACTCCCTGTTTTCCGAAACGCTTTGACAAACTTGGAAAAAAACCAGCAAACAGCTGATATCTGCTACAGTGCGCACAACTATCCTCCTACAAGACCCTGCTCAGGGGCATGCTTTTAGAGCAGAAGTTCACTGACTTCTCCACGGATGTTCTTAATTCACTGTCAATGAGATACGGACGTCAAAAAGGAAGAGAGATGATAAAAACCACGGAGGCAGCAGTCTGACAAGGGGGCACTACTGACCTCCGGTAGCTGTCACAGCCCTTGTGCCACATGTCACCACCTTTTCCCTTCTGCCAGAGGACCTGTTCAAGGAGTCACTCTCAGCTGCAGTCAGATTAGCTGGTTTATTTTAAACACCTTAAATTCAGTGCTGTTGTACTTGCTCGAAATGAGTCTGCAGGACTGAGGACAGAAATACTCATAAAGAAATGAGAATGGAGATGAGAAAGTAACTTTTAGGATGGTAAAGTTACAGAAAAAGAAGGATATGTGATGAAACCCTTGCTCTCTTCCACCACTTTCTCAGAAGGGATTCATAACTGATCACCCTTATGAAACCAGCAAAATTATTGATAACATCCTCTCGCCATATTTAGAAGATGAGATGCCTAATTTTTTTAATCAAATTAATTCATGAGAAAGAAAACCAACCAAACAAAAAAATAATCAGCATGGATATTGGAAGAAAAAATTTCAGGAAATATTTTACGGCAAAGAACAGCCCTTCTGCCATCCAGCTGTTTGTTTTGATTTAACAATTCATGAGAGTTGAGCTTCTGCAGCTTCTTTTCTTTTTCCTATTCCAAAAGCCTTGGGGATGTTTCTCTTTTAATTTTGAGCCCACTCATGAGCTGGGAATTCTTTTCCCAACGTGTGAGTGTGAACGGTACAAATGAAAATTCCACAACTGCTTACCTCTTCTCTTGCTGCTCAAGTTATTCGCCTAACTCTTCCTGAGAACAAGGAAAGAAACCTTTCATTTTTCTGTAGGTTTATTTGGATCTGTGGAAGCCAAGGATGCTTAGTCACCCTACATGCATTTATGAAGTCTTCTGCAGAACTGAAGGACTTTATTTCGTATGAAAGAACTCTGAAATCAGGAGCCACCAGTTTGTCTGATATAGAAAGAATCAGGAGTCTGACTTGCACAGTTCTCAGCACTTGCATCTCCAGAGTTGCTGGACCTCGAAAAAGCTAAAAAAAATAAATTTAAAGATGCCACAGAGAAGTCTTCCTCTTCCAACCTGAGCAGAGAGACAGCAGGAAAATGGCCACCATGGCTCCAGCCAAACCATAAAAGACTAATGCAGGTGCTATGGAAAGCAAATAAATAAGAAGGGGTTTTTTTGTTTGCCTGTATATGTATATCGAGCCTGTAGACACAATTTTGGATTTAACAGGCCAAATCTAACTCTTTGAAGTTAAGGGAATTGCCTCAGTCTCTTCAACCACATTCTCTTTGATTTACTTATTATAGTCATTTGTGATGTGACATAAAAGCACCCAGCAAGCTGTTACACTCCCTTCAACAGCCACCCAGATGCTCAACAGCCATGGCAGTGATGATCCTAAATCAAATCCTGTGTGATTTTCTTATATTAAATGTCGTACACTCCTGAAACATCATCAGTGAACAAAAGTGGAGATCAGCTCCACCAGCCACCAGCGTGGAAGCCAGTCCCAGTTCAGCAGCAGAGACCGCAGATGCTATTTCTGCTCCAAGTTTGCAACAGCATGTTTCTCTAAAGATGAAGGAGAAAGTGAGAAAAAATAAAAGAAAGAAACCTAGTGCAGAGGTTATTTGGCTGAACCCTCTGGCACGGAAAGAGGCTCCTGTGTTGACAATTAAGAGATTCATCCCAGCTCACTGCCTCAAAGCACTGCATCCTAAGTGAACTGAATATTTTGGACTGGGTTTTGCTGTCAGATGCTGCTTTCTAAGCTCTTGTTGTCATTGGTATCCCAATGTCTGCAAAAGCTGTTACAATGAAGTAAAGAAATACTGTAACTCCTTCATCTTAAATTTAGTCAACTGAAAACTAGATGTCAGTTCATCTAGTTTCCATTTACAGTCATTAGAGAGGAACAGGCGCTTCAGGGGCTGATTACTCCCAGCCACTTCAGACTTCTTGGATGGGAAGCTGACGTGTCTCTCTCTCTGCTGATTAGACGGAGAACTTCTGCGACCCTCTTAGTTCAGAAACTTAGACCTTGCCCCTTGGAGCCCTCGATCTGGGTTACCAAACGGACATGGAGCTCCAATGGGTAGAATCATAGGTTAAATAGAAAAGTACTTGTACAAAAGGATTTTTAAAATGAAAGTAGATCAGGAGCCTGAAAATGACAAGTATAATTAACTTCTCTCAAAAAGCATCTGAGAATTGGTGCTACAGGTCCAATGCTTTGCTGTCACAAGAAACAAATTCTCAGTGGCCACGGACATGTCTATTTCAGCCTTCCATAACCCTCTTCAGCAACCCCATCAAAGCGATGGCAAGGAACAATTATCTACAACTACGCAAGAGCAAATCACTACACCTTCACGACTCCAAGCTGACTAAGAATAGTAATACCTCATTTCTGAGGTACATCTTTGTTTTCTAACATACTTGTTAACTTTTTTCAGAGGAGTTTTAACTCCTGCTCTTTGTACATAATGTGTAGTCTAGTGAGGCTCTGAGCGTAGATGAACTTTACAACAATGGCTGTAATATGTGATAATATTAATAATACCCATTTCTACCCTTGCACACCTCAAAAGCTGTTTGTATCACTCAGTTAAATTGTTTCACTTAATGTGATCCTACCTGGTGTAACATGAACAATCACGGCTGTGTCAAGTGAGAGGCAGCTGCTGCAAACCCCTGGGCTACTGCAGCTATGGCTGCAGTTGAAATTCAGTCTTATGCTTCACTTCAAGATTTTTGGCTGTTTTTTCTTACTAATCTTGGCAAGCCTCCAGAACAAACCTGATAAAGTCCTGAACATCACAAAAGATACATTCTTCCCCATACTTGTAAATCATCTTTGGCATGCTTCCCAATTTCAATAATTATAGATTTCCCCCAAGCTCCCTGCACGTTGCCCATAGATATAAGGCTTTTTATGATCTGTCTTCTAATTCAGAAAACTACCGCAAGCTGTTGCATGAACCTCACATTAGACAGTAAGGCTATTCAATACTAAAGCACTGTTTAGATCTCTGTATGGTTTTCTTGATGGATGTTACACTGCTGATCTATTTTTACATATTATTTATACTGGGATGGTGCCTAGAAGCCCCAGTCAAGGGCAGAACCCCAAAGTGCTGCACATATTATGAAAGAGGATACAAGAGCCTCTCCTCCTTTCAGCTTATAGCCTAAGTACATAATGAATGACACCAGATGGACAAAACAGTCAGAGGAAGCAAAAAGTGAGATACTTGTTAGTAAAAGTAACAGGCAGAGCACAAGAGCTACTTAGCTATATACAGCCAATGTGGTGTTCCTGTCACTGTTGTCTGCTTTCTCTCTGTCTTCTGCATCATGTTTTACAACCTGCAGTGACCTGTGGACAAGCACTCATACACAGAGTTGTCCCCTGTGTCTGAAAGACTGGGCACTTGGAAGTGTCTTTCACTGCGCACATCAGGTATCTAGGTGAGATTCAGAGGAGGTAAGCCAGAGGAAAGAGGTAGGTACTTACAGAGGATGATTAAGAGGCCCTGAGTGAGGGCATAAAGCAGATGACATGAATGCACAGCTTCGCAGTCACTCATGGGAAGGATTAGGGCTTTGGGGTGTCAAGGATGCCCAGCAAGCAGCAGGTCTCAGTGCAATTCACATTAGCTCCACCTTATTCCCTTACGCATTCACTTTGCAGAATGTAAGTGCCTCAGGCATCTGCATTTCTGTAGCAAGAACAGCCAAGAGTCCTTACAGTGTCCAGTAATACAGTGCCTAGTTCAAGTCCAGGCTCTCTGGGGAACCAGAGATAGATGCCTCTGCCATCTAACTCACTGGCTATGTCTCACTCAGGCTAGAGATCAGCTTTTAAGCTTATAGCCTTGTGCCTCAGATACACCTCTTCAGTCTGGGACTTGTTATTTCATGTCCTGATCTGAGTCAGGATTGCTCCACACCCAGATAAGATCCCCACCACATTTAGATCCCCTGTGTGAACCCTAAATCCTCCTCTAAATACTTAGGACTGTTCAACTTTGATTTCCCAAAGCAATAGGTGTTGGGTCAGCAAAGTCAAGAAAAAGCAATAAATGTAAACTCCTGCAAACACATCATCCTCTTCTGAATTCACAATGTTTTAGGCATTCCCAAGCATAAATTTAGTCCAGTATCATATGTAGCCACCGGCTCACTGACACCAGGTCCCTGTCCCTGAAGTGATTGATTGCTCACTGATCCCTGCCTCTTCATCAACAGAGGAGCCAGAAGACAGAGGGCTGAATAGCAAAGGAACTGTCTCATTCCCTTCCCTGCAGAGCCACTGAAGTAGGCGAGTGACAAGCAGTTGTGAGGGAAATAAGACTCCAGCTGCGTGAAGATGAGCTCTGGTGAGGCTGGAGGTGGGAGCTACCAAAAAAAGAAGGACAAAGTCTGAAAGCAGGCCTTTTCTTTGTATAGTACAAACTAAAAAGAGTAAACTAGTCACAAAGAGATGTTGCTGTCCCGCAGGGTAACTAATGTGATAATACAAGGGAGGACTCTATCACTGAGTCACACCTACAGCAGGATAGACTAAGCAAGCTCATCTTTCTTTGAAATGTGAACTTGTGCAATTGCATGGGTTAGCAGATAGGTCACCTAGGTCTTCCTAATGAGTCTGTATTGCTCAACCTTTCCTCTTATCCTGAGTGTCCTACAGCTGCTTTGCACATGGATGTCCAGTAGCTTGAAGAGAAGCTCCCAGAATTTTTGTAGCTCTTCTCCGAACAATTTTCATTTTCCTACATATTTTTTTTCTTTAAGCTCACGGTGCCCATAATTGTATTCTCCCTGAGGATCATTCATTTTCAAGGAGGTAGCTACCACCTAGAGGTAGCACAGCATTTCCAACTAGCATGAGGCTGTTGTATTAAAGCAAGATACATTAAGAGCAGATTTCTAAATGAACTCAGCTCTTCTTTAGTTCTTAAGGTCTAGATTTTCAAATGTAGTGTTAGATAACTTGGGACTTGTAGTCCTTAGTGGATACAATATTCCTTGGTACTACTTTCACCACAGCACTTTTGGGTGTTGCTAGTCTGCACAAGGACTGCTTCACAGAAAGAGAAGAAATGGGAACTCTACCACACAGCTAGTTTTTAATAAAAGACTTCCTGAATGCTTTATGAGAAGTAACAGGAGGAAAACACAAGTTCTTTCAGGTGGTTCCTGTAATTCCTTTAAACGAACATTTCAGCAAATACACTCATTAAAGACATTTTTTCCCCTGAAGTCAAATTGAGTTGATTTTATTTGATCCTATTATTCTTAAGATAACATTCATCTTGTCTAATTTCAGCCACCTAAAATTCAGGGATTGTCTTGGCTTCCTTCAGAGAAGGTGGAGACAGGCACTGCTGTGGTGAATCCATCCCCAGACTCAGAGTAGGGTGTATTGCCCTTTGGAGCACCTCATCTCTGTACTGAAAAGAGATGAAGATTAGGTGACCACCTTACACTAAAGACAAGTGAAATAAATCCCATCTTAATTAGTTTTTCCATTCAGTATACTCGCATGGGTCCCATTGTTACAACATCTGAACACCCATACTTTCCAAATCTATTATTCTTACAATTTTTCTATGACAAAGGGTAGTTTTTATCCATTTATGGACACATATACCTGAGGCAGGCAGAGGCCAAGATCCAGACCTGCAAAGATATTTAGCAAGTTAATTGTCTAAATTAGGTGGGTTTCAGTTGCAGGTGACTAACACTCAATGATGAAGACAAAGAAGTGGCAGTTACGTGCCTTTAGGAATTTGCTAGGATCTAAGCAGAAATGACTTGTCTAAGGACATATCTCATGGAATTAAGCCCAGGTCTCCTGAGGTGCTATCCTAACTTTTGGAATGTCCTTAACATTAAACAAATCCTCTGTTGTTTTTGGAATTAAATTTCTGAAGTATTTACTGTCATGTCTTCTTCTTTGTCAAACTCAAACAAGCTATGCAAGCTCAAATCCTTTAATTTTTCCTCATAAATCAAACCTGACTCACAACCTCCCTGCTCATTTTTATTGCTCTCCTCTAAGCTCTCCTTAAGTGTTAATTTAAGACTAATAGTAAAAATGAGGCCAAAAATTCCAAGCTGGACTTTTAGGTGTTACTGTGATATGAGTAAATACACAAACACCAGCATAAAGTTGGATCTTTCACTAAAATCAGTGAAAATATTATATTCACTTCAATGAGCACAGAGTTCTGCTCTGGTATGTAGCATCTGGGCACTCTGTATCACAGTACAATGCATTGATAATGTCTGTTGCACTTACAGAAATAATTGACCAAGACCTTGAAAGTGAAATACTTAGTGCTTGTCAACATGAAAGTCCAGACACAGTAAGATGTGAATTAGCAGCATACTGACTGCTCTGCAATCACATCACACAGAAGTGTATATCAGAAGACTTTTAATTAAAAAAAGGCTTATTTCACTTCGAAAGCAGCCTTAGGACATGTACCCAGCGACTGGTCATGCAGAGAGTTAGTGTGAAGAAGATACCATGCTGTACACTGTTATTCTAGCTTAACAGCACGCTGACTTCCGCAAGTAGACAAACCTTATCAGACCAGAACAGGCTTCATTATTGGGCGATACGTGTTTCTTAGAATAATCTTGGGGAGCACTGCTGAATGCTAAGCATGTCCTCTGACTTTCCTGGGACTTGCATTTGGGTCGCAGGAAGGGTCAATTTGTAAAATAGGCTCTGTTAATTCCATGTGTATAGACTTTTTTTTTTAAATTATCTCAGTAAGGTGAAACAGAAAAGCGAATTTCTGTAGGGAGAGAGGTGACGGTCTCACACTATTCAAACAAATGAGAAGATATAATATTGCTTCTGATACTACACAAGTGCAGTTTTCCCCTTCTAGGACAGTAGCCTTGATCTCCAATCAAAACAATACTGTATCAGCTTAGAATTATCATCACAGCCTGCCCATGTTTTGTTTTCAGAAACTATAAGCACAGATTATGCACAGCTTGTGCGAAACATGCAGGTTAAATATCATGTATTTTTCAGAAAATTATTTAAATAATTGTAAAAGGTTTTCCAGACGTCAGACTATTATAGGGACATTTAATCTACTCCTGTACTAAACAGACCACAAAACCTTACACAGTTAAGCTTATGTTGAATCCAGTAGCTTGTTCATGGACTAGCTCTTATTGTCCAAATAAGATTCAGTTTCTGGGGCGTCAAGAAAACAAGATTCTGCAACATCCATTCCATTGAATTGCCTTACCTGTCTTCTGAAATTGAAAAAGATAAAACTCCTACACCAAAATGAGAAAGTTTGACCCAATCATGCAGCTTCAGAACAAGGAAACACATTTTTCTGTGTCAGGGTTTCCAGCCTATGTCTTGTGAACCACAAGAGGAAGACGCTACTTCGAAGTTTTACACAAACCAGACAATCCCACGCATCACCATATCTCTGTAGGGAATGAAGAATAAGTACTTAGGCGGCAAACACTGCCAAAAATTCAAATGACTATTTTAGGACTTTCTCCTAGCCAAACAGAAAAGCAGGAGGTGCAAATGACAGCTACACAAGAAAAGAGACCCATGGGACTGAGGTCACATCCTCAACTTGAGTATGTCCAAAAGGAGGTCAGAGCAGTTGCTGCTGCCTCCATGGTATAGCTGGGTTTTCTTTCTGAGTGGTGGCACACACAGGCTAAGCCTGGGAAGCTTTCCGTAACATGATATATTTGTAGCTCAGACCAACTCCCATCAGTGGGATCTAATAAAACCAGGTGGAAAAAAGCTACTGATTTTCTAGGGGAAAACACTGGAGACACTGAATGAGGAACCTGGATCCATCTGAACATAACACTCACAGAGTCTTGGTGCCTTTACAGAACAAACGGTTTCCACAGTGTCAATCATTAGTTTCTCCATCCCTTGCTAGAACCTTCTCAACTTTTCTAACTGCTTGTGCTCACACCTCTTCTCCTGTGTGGTTCAAAAAAAGAATGAAAAGAGGCAGCACAATTTAAAAGAGGTCGTGCCTTCTGATCATCAAAATGCTATTTTGTTGAGAAAAGAATGAAAACAACTAGTACAGTGCCTAGTGCAAGGCCTTGTGAGATTCCCCCGGGGCCATCACAACAGATCACTGTAATCTCTGCTGATGCTTGCGCCAAAGATAACTAAGCTACTTATATTCAAAGCCACTGTGTCCCAGTTATTTTGGCCTTACATACAATTCCATGTATAAAGATGAGCATAAGACTCTATAGGTAGTCTAAATGTTTATCTTGAAGGTGTCAGATCTGACTTTCCATTGTGTCATGTGAATTCCAGATGGAAAACAAAACAATGAATCCGAACACATTCCAGAATGCTCTTCTCACATCACTTTAATGGCATTTACCTTGTTTGCAGGGAAAGGAAGGAAGGAAAGGACAGAAAGGATGGAAAGTACATTTTTTTAATACCATTATTAAAGCAGATTTTATCATCCTTAAAACGGGGTGATAACCTAGGATAAAAATAGAAATAAAGCTTGTCTTTAGTAAGAAAATTACTATCCATACTTCAGCACTGACCAACTGCAGAACAGCTGTGCCTGTGGTACAGGTGGCATAAATGCTGTCATAAACAAAGACATTTTTACCATTTTCCTGAAAACCTGACACAAGACCTGAAATCTGTTTGAATTTTCTCCCTTTAACAGCTTAACACTCCACGTGCAAGATTGCTACTGAATAGAGTACCCCTAGGCAGTGAGGTTTTTTCACCATTTTGGGATAATTTCTGGGAAATGACAGGATACAGGATAAATGTGCCTGAAGTGTTTACAAAAGCATAAGAGAGAGTTAAACTGTGGGAAGGAGATGACATTTCAGAGGAGAGAAGAGTTTGGAGGCAGGAGCAGCTTTTCCTGTTCCTTGAAACCACCTGGAGAACTGCTGCAGTAGAGAGGTGAGGATGGACTGTTCCAGCTAGAAGAGATCAAGCCCTTATGCCATAGGACACACTGGCAGCCAGCACGAACTCAGCAGAATGGAAAAAACAGGCATAAACCATGCAGAATCTCACCTTGGGTGTTAAATTGAATATGAAAATATCATTCAGCTCTTTTTTTCCCTTACTTTGAAACCAGATGTTTGGGATTAAGAGAGACAAACTCCCTGCACTGTGTGCTGCACGTACCTCCTGCTTTTCTGACAGGCTGTGAAAAGGTACAGAAATTGGCATTGGAGCTTTCAGCAATGTTTTATGCCTAAGTATTTTTTCTTTATCCTTACACATCAATGTACTGCAGCAACAAATTGAGTAAAAACCCAATCCTTCTATTACTGTAAGAGCCAAAGCATAATAATTCTTCACCAAGTACCCAGCATTTGATTTGAAGCACCATCGAGGAGATCAACATTTATGTTATGAGTTTCATAACAGTGCTCATGTTGCCTTTTAGGAAAGTAACCAGCTGTAGAAAAGTCACAGGAAGCAAAGGACACAGGAACTTCAGACTCGTGAGCACAGCATAACTGATCTGTACTTCAAGGTATAAATCTCTTTAGGAAAAAAAACCCAGATATATGAATTTTCAGAGCAGTATTGCAAGAATATCAGTCTATCATTTCCCCCCCCCATAGGTTTTATTTTGTGAATTTAATCAGTCTTCAGTCTAAGCAATCTCTAACGATTTTATCTGAAGGTGGAAAATCTTCCCATGTGATAACTCCCCTAATTTCACTGAAAGTTGTACATGTTGTCTGTGTGTTATATTCAGAATGACATTTCTTTGCCATGGATTCATTTTTTACTTTTTTTCAAGCTGAGGTAGTTTTATGAGATAATATATGCCTGTTTTTTGTAGATGCCACTAGAGAATTATAACCACCGAGTCCTAACTCCAGAATAAATCTGTACACTGCAAATGGTATTACCCAGGACACTCATCTTAAAAAGACAAACAGCACAGAGCAGTAGAGGTAAATACACCTTTTCTTTTAGAAAGAGGGCCTAAAAGACCCTTAAGCCTGAACAATGTTAGAAACTCTCTTTGATGCTTCAATTGTCTCACATCTTCCTCAGTTAGGTGGGACTGACATTCCAAAAATTACATCCAGCCAGCTTTTCCTTAAAGCCTTTAAAACTCTGAGTTCAATTTACAAAATAATAAATTAAGTCTTAAAGTAAACACCTTGGATTTCATCAGGTCTGAGAAAACCTGGGTTCTGGCATTATACTTTGTGTAAGACATCAGATCAACAGACCACAATGATTTAGGTAGTAGTTATATAAAGCACTCCTGTCTATTAAAATTATTTTAGCCAAAAGATTAGATTAGTAACAGAGATTTATTATCTTAACTGCCTCTTCAGTCAGCCAGGTTCAGCCTTAGAGACCAGTGTAAAACCTGTCTCTTGCTGTTACCAGGCTCTGTATGTAGCCAAACCTGCTTAACCACACATCCCTTGTGGGGTCTGGGGAATTGGGTGCACATACAACAAAGCTGTAATTTTTCTAAGCTGTCCAGTGTCTGTGGTGTTCAAAACCAGGCATTCCTCTGCCCACCTTACCTGCAAAGCCAAGACGGACTCCAAGCATGTCCAGTTCTCCCACAGAGTGAAACCAGAAGATCTACCTCTCCCAACACCCATTATTCAGCAGCCACAAGGTTAACATAACTCCTTCAGGAAAAGGTAGGATTGGACTTCTAATGATTAATTCAATAGTGTAGTTCAGTATCAAAGAGGAAATATCAACACTGATACCAAAACATTAACTGGACCAGGTCCAGTAAGAGAAATCTTATCCCTGAAAGACGGTGCTCTAAACACACGAAGCTGCATCCCCTTTGTGTTAAGCCATTGATAACAGAGCACTTGCAATATAGTGGAACCATGGTGGCTGAGAAAACCATGCTTCCAAGCACCAGCAACACCATCACTCAGACATATGCTTGAAAAACTGTGCTTCCAGGTCACCTCAGACAAGAGCAGGCACCTGAACCACTGAAATATATGCTAGAGATTTTTTAAAATTTATTATTTTAAATTTTCACACAAGGAGAAGACAGACCCTATGTAGATACCTATCTGCTGGGAGAGCTCATGGTTGACAAGCAGCAAGAATTTAGGCACTTAAATCTGCAGCTCAGGGCTCAAGCTGCAGAGTCTTCCTCCTTACTTTCTGCAAGCTGGCTTACACAGTCTTTCCTCATGACTTGTGGCTTTTGGGGATCACGCCACAATCAGTGCACAAGAAGCGATAGTACCTGCTTAGTACTTCAGTTTCTTGCTTCTCTTTACAACTCTACTCTCCAATTGCTTTCAGTGTATACTGCTAACTTAAATCTCTGCTTTCCTCTCTCAGCCTTTAGAGCTGCTCATTTATTCTAAGGACTGTCCTTAGTTATTACAAATCACTCCACTAATTTCAGTTACACTTCTCTAGTTTACACCAACTGAAGATGCAGCTTGTTACATCTTGATATTTTGGAATATAATAACTGTTGTGTGCTACTGGCATTCCCATGGAGACTGTCCGCTTCCCCAGTACAGCAGTTTTGTCTACAACCTGTAGCAGAAATTTACCCCTCAGCTTCTGAGTACATCACATTAATGGAACATGTACAGTGGCTTGCACTAAACTAAAACCCACCCATCTGTGGATTGTTGTCCTGTAATTAAAGTGATCATTATGAAACCCCTCATCCAGAACTACTTTTGCAGGATCCCATTCAGGAAGTATGCTTTATTAATTTAAAACTCTGAAACAAAGATGTGCAGATTTAAAGATCCATTGAAATAAACTCCTTACAGAAATGGTATTACATTTCCGCTTTAGGAAGGGGAGACAGTTATAAAGATATCTGCTTTTACTAGCTCACTTTTTGTGCTTGGATTTCTGTTCCTTTGAATTGACCTGTTTCAACAAATTAAGGATTTTTATAAGTCTTTTATAATGACTTTAATATTTTGATCTTAGATAGCAAACACCATCCTTCTTCAGCATTAATGTATGTGAAGATCAGGTGAAAATTGGTATGTCTGCTCCCTAGATGAAAAAACTTGAACTACGTTTTCTCCTATGTGATAAGCTTCTGTTTCTGCATAGTATTTTGAGCAGATATTGTTTTGTTTCTTTCAAGACAAGAGTTCTGCTCCAGATGAAACACAAAGGCTTAGTCTCCGACTCTCAGTATTACATGCCTCAATGTATCCAAGAATTCCAGATTTATTCATGTGGAGACTTTGTGCCTCTAGAAAATCCTCTAACTTGCTGATAATATACCTCCCCACAATAAAGTGGATTCTTTGAAGCTGCATTGTTGAGAAATTAATTTGCTAAACTAAGCAGGTGACAGGAACCGAAAGTCAGGTCAATTCAATGTAATTAATTTATTGAGGCATTAGGCCAAATTTGCTATTTATCTTTCATGATAGGGGATCTTATAATGCCATTACAAATCCAACTTTGCCCTGATGCTTGTATCATTCGACAACAGAAAAACAGGCTGACATGTCTGTCTACAGTACAAAATAAAATCAGTTGTGTTACTTCTGTTCTTGAAGAATGCATATCTCTTAGTCTTCTGGGCTTAAAGACTTTTGCGTTACACTATGGTTGAAAGTGGGTTTTGGGGTTCTATTTAGTTGGATACATCACCAGTGCTAAACACAAGAGGACCTTTATTTCTGACTGGGACCTCCTGATGCTACTGCAATATAGACAATAAATTAATAAGAACTTCTGTGAATGAGAAAAGATCCACTGCTTGTGACTAATGACTGTACAAACAGAAGTGACAAATCATGACTATCCATATTTTATGCATGCTTGCTACTAAAAACAGTATTTTAAGAAATTTGAAAGACAGACACAAACAAATTTGTTTCTCTGTCTCCCCTGATTTCTATTAAGCAACAATGGATCTTCAGAGATGTAATATGTCATCCTGTTAGCAGGGCATACTGTAATAGCTTTGAAAAATTATTTCTGTCCTTAATAAAGTTTTTGAGGCACCTGCTTAAAAAAGAAAATACGTCATGATATTAATGATTGGCATTTTATATGCAGGTGGAATATGTCTTTCAGAAGTCATGGAGTTGATACAGCAATATTATGTCTTGGAAAGGCATAGATCATGAAGAGAGTCAGAAAAATATCACGGAGAACCTTACAGTCAAGGGTGGTACTTTCCGTAAATTTTGGAGAGAAGGAACTGCATTTGCAACAGTCTATCACTACCTGTCATTACCCTTCATTTTATTTCCTTCTTTCAAATCATAGCTCTTTAGCTCTTTAGATACTAAACCATGTTATGAACAGTTTTTCTTTACTACACTGTTCTAAAGCCTTTTAGTATGACTCTTCATAAAACCTCACATATGTGCACTATAAAATTACAGGGAATAAGTTCCATATGAAAAATTCATATTTCTTCTTACTGTTTATTAGCAGAGATTGTGACATTAAGCATGAGAGCAACAGACATTGTTTTAGTTCTTCATTGTGGAAGGATAAGGAAATCAGCTTATTGCTTTTGGTTGAGAAAGAATTTTTTACAGACTCCCTCTTTGCTGTCTCTCCCTTGCAAAACCAAAAAAGGATTTTAGACGGACAAAAAGTAACCACAATTATATGGAGTGTGTCATTGATAGATTCCAGGGGAATATAACAAGCTAGGTAGGCACATACCATTAGATCTAGCTGTTCAAAATGTTAGAATTCTAGCCAAGGTTAAGCCGGAATATTTGGCCACACCAGCCCTCAGGACTGCACTCAACTTTTGAAAGACTTGATCTCAGTCTAGATTTAGACTTTAGGGAAGTACATCTTTCAAGAGAGCATTTTACACAGCAGTCTGTCTTTAAATATGTGCTTAGGTCCCTTGAAGTCACCAAGTACAGACAGACTGAGAACAGGCGCAAGTCTTTCATTTCATGACAGCCTTAGTTTTGTATAATTTTCAGTTAATCCTAGCTTTCTGTTTCCAGTGCATTTAGTCCTGAGTTATGCTGACGCAAGATAAGATCAGACTCAAGGCTGCCATGTCTCCAGGATTTTTGGAAGGGGACATTCCAGGAAAACTTGTAAATTGTCTCCTCCCCATCCCCTTGGAAAAAAATAAATAAGAAAACAACAACAACAGAAACTCTGCATATCTTTGGAGTACGCTCAGATGTTACAGAACTTTTTAGCCTTTCTTCTTCTGCATGACATCTGCTTCCTGCAAGTGTCCTGATTCACTGACCAACTAGATTGGAAACAGTTTATTTATGGATAGTTGTTTTGCTTTTAAACTGACCACATTAAAAGAAAAAGCTCACACGACTCTTCTTTCTGTTTATAATAATACAGGAATAAAAATATGCAAAGATGTACCAAAAGGATCCATGTTACTGAAAGCTGAGTAATACATACAGTGTGAAATTTATGCAGTGCTGGAGGACCTCATGAGTTACAGGTCTCCATGTATACAGTAGCTCTAGAGCATGAATTTGTCTTCAGCCATATATATCCTGAATCCTTTAGGATTCCTCCTGTGAATTAAGGTTGCAAATAAATGCCTGTAATGTATTGTGCTTAGTCTGACCAATGAAGCTATTAGGTAACTTAGGTACCAGCAGAGCTGTGAATCTCAGTCACATTTTCCAGGTATGTTGCAGGGAAGTGCAATGATTTAGTTAAGGCCAGTATAATGTTTGAGGCTTACACACCACACCCATCGCTCTGATAGTCAAATTGAGTCAACGAATCAACCCAGATGGGAATTCAGGTTCATCTTGGCTTACTGTTATCTGTTCTGCCCATTAGACTATATGACTTCCATAAATTATTTTGCGGTTCCTGTTAAAAGCAAATAAATCCACATGATGCTAAATGCTGCCTCCCAGCTGTAATGAAAACTGGAATTTTGGACCACAGCACTGCTCCCTGACTCATCCTGGATCCCCTCCATGTGACGTTCGATCTGTCTGAGCTGAGGAGAGTGGAATAGAAAAGCTTTTTTTCTTCTTTTTTCTTTATCACCCATTGTCAGATAACACGTGGACGTTCATGCAGCATGTCTCTAGGACGTGAAAAATAAAAATACCAGAGAGGGGCCTTTCTGAATACACAAGGATAGAAAGGAAGAGATAAAAGGACTGAAGGTTTATACAGGGATAATTTAAGCACTGACTCATTGACATTGCTAAGTTTATAAAATACATAAAACCCAGACAGAAATGTTGGGGCAAGGGGGAGATTGTGTTAAGAAGCATAACAGAGGTGCAGCACTATAAAAAAGATAAAAATAGCACACTCATGGAGCAAAGATTTGCTTCACACATAGTTTCAATGCAGCCACCACCTTTCATGTCTCATGGGCATGGCTTTACTACGAGCATTTCTGTTGCTTGTTTGTAGTTGGAGAAAATCCAGAGAGCAAGGAAAACAAACTCATCACGCGTTCAATGAGTCTATTTGATTTAATGACACTCAACATGCACCTTAAGCATTTTCCACGGGTTAAAAAGACAATGGGCCAAATATAGCTCTGACTATCCCGCAGGCTGCCTTGCCAGGAGAGTGCGGTGGGAAAGCCTGCTTAACCAGCACCGAAGGATTCCCTCATATAGGAAACCTCAAAGAGTATAGAGGTGGCTCAGTGGCCAATTCCAGCACCGGGGGGGTTTAGCCAAAGAAATGCCTGGCGTGAGCTGGGAATTCAGCTGATTCCCAGCTGATGAATCAGCCTCTCCGGAGCCACAGGTAACCAATATGTCTACACTGCAGTGGTACACAGTGAAGACACATCTGAGATTACATCTTCTGTGTTTTTAAAGGCAAAAGAGGAATGAGAGAAAAAGCAAAACAGAAATTCAAAAAGAATCCAGAAATCAATCATTGTTTTGACCACCTTAAGCTGACAGCATGCTCACAGTGAGACTCTGAAAGATTACGACATTTTGCAAATTAAATTGTAAAGATCCTGACTGTGTGGGGCATGTGCACCTCCACTTCTTCTGTGACAGAACATGGAAAGAGATGCTGAGTATATCCCCTCTGCTAGGACCAGAACAGGGAAAGGTTTTTTTGGGAATGTTTGATTCTTTGGCTGCTCTTTTTAATACCTCAGTGTTTACAGTGTGGATTGGCTTAATTATCATTATTTAATCTCTGAGTAATAATGATGCAGTATCCTCAAACGCTTTAAAGGGCTCTTTTCCAATGAACAACATCGATATTCATTTAATACTCTAGCTTAATTCAAACTTTTTTTTTTCCAAGGGCTTTGTTTCATTTAATTCCATTGCAAAATCCCAATAGAATTTCAAGAGTGCAGTATAATTTCAGTAATGAACAGAGGGGTATCTACAGTGAAAACAACATCTCTCAGAGAAAAAAAAAAACAAACCATTGAGAAGCAGAGTGAGATCAGGGTTGTTAAGAACAGTGTTTTGGAAGGTCGGCTGACGGCACAGCCTGCAGCTGGAGACAAGCAGGCGAAGGCTGGTACATGGGAGTGGGGTCCGAAAGAGGTATCACTGTTCTTCAAGGTAATCTGACGGCAGCTACACACAAAACCAAAGCTGAAGACAGGAATACAACTCAAAATTAAGTCTTTCTGAGATCTAGTCACCTTAGTCCAGTACTCAGCACTACTGGAAGGCACTTCTCTCTCCCTGGGATTATTGTCCTGAAAACTTCTTACACCCGGTCTTGTAACTGTGGCCATTCTTATATTTTGAGATGCGGCAGAGGATACTGGTAAGTCTGCTACTTCCATTTCTGGTTAAAGCGCTCCATGGGCCAAGCTCATATACTGGCTGTGGGAGACTTTGGCTCAAAACATTTCTGCTAGTTCGGAGCACATCTCTCTGCTTCAGTGCTGCACCTAACAAGGAGTCTGCTCTGTTCACCATACCCTGAGAATCACTGTTGGATTGATCCAGTGGTAAGAAGAGGGAAAGTAAATTTAGTTTCTTGGATCTCAGGCTAGTCTGGACATCCAAGCCAAAACAAAGTTCAAATAAAAGTGAAGCCAAGCTGCTCAGCCTGATCAAGGCTAAAATGCTTCTATTTATGACACTGCTTAGAGCAGGACTTGTCTTGGAAATTGTAAGAAAAAGAGGTGTGACACCTGCAGAATTTGGGTACCTCTGTTTGACAGTAGGATTACAACTGTGGATTAAAATACCCCAATTCCTCTTTAAAAAGCTATTTGGACACCCAGCTTTCACAGATTTAGTAAATGCTTTGGCCCTTACAAACCTTGCAGGAGACGGTGAGTAGTGCTTTTCTGGATCAGGCCCATAATAAGCTAAATAAACTAATTAAAAGTCAAAGATGAAAATCATATCAACTATACTAATGAGGGTTTGATAAAAAGTGTTAAAAAGTTGTGCCATATAGTACTAATCACCTCCTAATGGTAAACAGTGAAATCAGTCTACCTGCTCCCTAGATCTGCAAGTAAGCAGTGGAAAAGGAAACGTGACATGCTAAAATTCTTGCAAAAGTTCTTGCCTGCATCTCCATAGCCTCTGTCAGAGCCACAGATGCAGCATTTAACTGCTGCTTTCTCAGCAAAGTGCTCTCTACCTATGGTCAGACTGCTGCTCCATTGATCTCTATTGTTGCTGGACAGATTTTCCCATTTCAAACCAAAGTGGAGCTTTTTTAAAGGAAACATAGGTGGATACTTTGTGCTTCTTCAGTACTAAGTCACCAATTACCAAATGCGCTCAGGAATGTTTCCTTTCTAGAAGCAACAACTTTCATGGCGTAATATTCACCTCAAAACAAGGAGCTTTACCACCCTCTGTGTTACTGCACAAAGCAAAGTAGAGGTTGTCAGAGTGAGAAGATGAATAATCTCATTTCAGTGAGCACCTCAGGCCAGCCAGGTGCTCCGCAGCTCCTAAGTGATGGACACGTTCAGCAAAGCCGCGCTCATGGCAATGCTGGAGGACTGTGTGGAAAGGAAGGAATTTTGCCACCGCTCCAGCACGCAACAGTTTTGCTGATGGACAGGGGCTGGTCATGCCCGCGCCGCCCTTCCCATCGCCCCCAGACACCTATGCGAAGCAGAAGCAGGCGCAGGGCTGCCGGGGCTAAGGGAGCGAAAGAGCTCTCCCTCTGCCCGCACCGTTCCCACTTCCCCAGCCTTTAACCCCAGCTCCCCAAAACGGCCTCCTCCTCGCCCCTCACAGCCCCCCCCCCCCCC
>Ga0065711_1034315_pt1 | contig 23987 bp, 15 predicted proteins | sample Hoacrofraction12_FD_59098 | JGI IMG/M metagenome (GOLD analysis project Ga0065711, IMG submission 59098) | Hoatzin crop microbial communities from Cojedes, Venezuela - Epithelial fraction 12 v2 (version 2) | ecosystem: Host-associated > Birds > Digestive system > Esophagus > Crop | place... | reverse complement strand
TTTTCTCCTTATCTGTATCGTTGTTGTTCCTGTTCCCTCTGTTTGCTGCTCTGTTAAACTGCCCTTATCCCGACCCACCAGTTTCTGCCTCTTTCTTTCCATTTCTCCTCTGCACCGCGGTGGGGGAAGGGGCGGCCGCGTGGCGCTTTTGTTGCCGGCGGCAGCCGAAACCAGAACACTATATTTTCAAGACATCAGAGCCTCAGTATGTACTCTATTTACAAAGTCCTCACTCACTTACAGCATCTCTTCATTTAATATTTCTGAACAAAAATCTGATCACTCCATTGGAAATTTGAGGAAACGTGAAATTCTTTATAAACAGCTCCACTTGTCCACCATACTTGTTTTAAGTCCCACATGTTTGGAGGAGGCAGGACACAAGCAATAACTTTCAACATATGTTTCAGCATATAATAGAACAGCACAGACATTTGTGATATCTATTATGGTGGTTAGTGCTATCAGTAATATATTTAGTGCTACACAAGACCATGAGGTATTGTGTGTACCTAACATATGTTAAATGTGTCATCTACTCCACCACATTTCTCTCCCTGCCAGTCTGCTTCTCTTTGCTGTAGGGCTTAAGTCAGAAGATTTATTGGGTCCTAAAAATCTCCTAATAGTGTAGTGTCATCATCTTTTTTACTCAAAGGTTCCAGCACTGGACAATGTTTTGAGAACCAGGTTAAAAAAAACCCAAAAAACAGTCTCAAGCAAAACCAAAACACCTCCCCCTGTAAACCTCTCTTTTGACTTTAAAGAACTGAAATCACCTATTTTACAACTGAGCCCTGAAATATAACCATTTTCTCTCTGATTCTGTCTAGCCCAGCATTTCATTACTCAAAGTGCGATTATCTTGCAGAAAAGTAACAAATAATTTCATTTTGGAATGTAATTATAGGTACTGTACTACCCTGAGCTAGAAACATTGTGGATTCCCTATGCTATGGGCACAGAAGGTATGCACGAGCAAGTACATTTAGCTGTTCATCTATTGGCTAAATAGGAGACGACACCAAGCTCTCCCCTTATGTCCAGATATGACACCACCTCCAAAACAGAGGGAGAACCTGTACCTGTGAACCCTGGAGGTTAGGATACTTAGATCCTGATGGAGGGTGAAACTGAGACATCACTGTTTAAGAGAAGCAATCCGTGGTTTTATAGTATAACCTTAAACACACATAAAGGAGACCAGTGGGTAGCAGGATGCATAAAATTCAAGCGCATGGTAATCAACATTAACTCCTTTATGGGTGTAAGAAGTTATGACTGAACTGATTTATGCTTCATTGTACAGTTGTTTGGTTTTAGTTGGGTGTTTTTTTTATTTTCTAGTAGGAATAGATCAAAGCTTTACCACATTGTAGCAGGTTTTTCGCACAACACCCGATTTAAAGTACACTGAAGTAAACAGGAAGCCTTTTTCAGCACCTTAGTTATGATGAATCTAACATCTAACTGGCAGTAACAATTTCAGGCCCTACAATGACCAGCTTTTCTCCTTGCTGCTCTTCTAGCAATTACAACCTCCCACCAGTCAGCAGAGAGGGACTCGTGTGCCGGCCCCGGGCAGCCCAGTCCCCCGGCACAGCTTGCACTGCTGCACCAAGACAACAGGCTGGGGCTGCAGAGGCCAAGGCTCAAGCACACGTCCCGGTAACTCTGACAGAGTGGCAAGGCAAACAGCTAACAGCAGTAACATCTTAACTCTCTACACATAGACTTGCCATGTCAGACTGGTAAATTAATTGCCACATTGACAAAATTCATTCCTTCATAAAAGTAGGTAATTGTGGGACCGCTACATCAGCTCAGTAAATTCTACAGGACTGATGCTAGTAATTCAGAGTCATATAAATAAACAAGTCTAAAGAAAAATATGTTTCCATCAGTATACTTTTGAATCAAAAGTGAAAATTATGTGAAAAACCCCATTGTTTGACAACATATTTCTAACAGAGTCCTTATTTTTACAGTCTCTTTAATCTGGTGCCACTGTCAAAGGTGTTCCCCACTTCCTTCTCCTACCTCTTTCTTTTATTTCCACACACTTCTGTGTGCAGACACAAGCACTCAAGCAGGCTATACAAAGGTATAAAAGATGGGAATTATTATGTTTATTTTCCAAGTTTGCTCTCTCTTAAATGGGAAGCTTGTTTTATGCAGAAAAAAAGAAATATTTGCTGATGCTTTATCTGAGAAATTATCAGCTCCCAGAAAAGAATACTATTTTTCTTTTATATTTCCCTGACCAGATATTCATTGGTGCTATTTCACATCTCTACTGACAAGCCACTGGCATGAGTAAAGACTAGCTGGAATTTCGAATTTCTACTTACATTTCAGCAAAATATGTTATTATCACACAGCAATACTTTGTATGCAGTATTGTCTTCACAGTCCATCTATAGCTTCCACTGACTCCAACAGCCTTTGGACTGAGCTTCTTATTATCAGACTATGGCATCATCTGAGCAGTATGTCTAGGCAAGGCAACAATACGGATGCTTAGAAACAGAAAATTACAGCAGAATTAAAGACAGACTTATCCATTTACTGTGAATTCAGTTATATTGTTAAAAAACACCCTACTCAATCATGGCTTAACGGGTAATGTCAAATAGTGTATTTTTGTAATAATGTCTATAAAGTCCTTTAAGTTATCCTTCTGTCTTCTGCATTACACCCTACTTCTGTAGTGTTGTGTTAGTGTTTGAATATAATGGCATAATAAATTTTTTAATTTAATTTTGTGGCTCCTGTGGCACAGTAGCACAGACTCATGTCGTAAAGAGTTTAAACAGTACTTTTTGTCATATTTCTAAGCAGGACATGTATATATTCAAGTTCAGGAAAAGTAGACTCCTATGAATATATCCAAATCATGAGTGGCAAGCAAGCCTGAGCCTTTAAGAAAGGCAAGATAAATAGCAGAATATAATTTCCAAGATGCAGTAAATGTAGAAAGAAAATTTACTTACCAATAGCTGGTGTTACATTCTACCCACAGTTTACACATTTTTACAGTAGATGTAGCTGTCTCCTGCCCCTTGAGAGCAGAAACTTTTTCCTGTAGATAATGTAGTCAAGAATACTGTGTTCTACTGCTATGTGCATGGCTTACACTGGATGCCATTTCTGTCTCCCTCAAAAATAAAAATCATACGTGTAAAGAACCATAGAAGAGAAAAAAGACTGGGCTAGAAGAGTAATTGGATGTGGATCCACTGTCTTTGGAAAAGCATGTCTTTCTTCTCTGAATCTTTGCATTCTGAGCAGTTACATTACCAGAAATCATCTAGCTGAGGATCTCACATTACTGTTTCATGGAAGATGATTTTAGCAGTACTTGTCTGGATAGTTTGCAAGTTGAAATGAGTCTACTGACATGTGGGTCAAAAAGAGGTAATAAGTCATGCAAGCTTTTTCAGGATCAAGATACTGGGCATGGCAAATGTAAAAGCTCCATCAGGATGCTCCCTGAACTTCCATTGGAATTACAGGGAGTTTTTGCCATTTCACAGATAATCTGGATATAGCTGAGTATCTTCTTGGAAACAACCAAAGGCAGAGAACTGAGCCTTGACTGTTCCTTCACTGGGAAACATATGACCAAAGAGATATTTAAAAAGCCTATACTTGTGAAGATAAAACAAAATTGTCTGTTAGTTTTTGAGAGAGAAGTGCTGCACCACACCTAAAAAAATGAGACACAGAGAAATAAACAGGAAGGTAAATTAATCCCTTAATCAATAAACAGGACAGGATGAAAGTCTGACATGGCTTCAGGAAAGAATGCGAAGTGACTGCTGAAGCACGATTTGTTGTGTGAAAACCCCAAGGGCCTAGCTCTCCCTCAGCTGTCCAAGGGATTGTAGTGACTAGCAGAAATGTCATCTTCAAAGACCAGAAAAAGTAAGGACCAGAGGTGTACAGGGAAAGTTTGCTGAATACCAAAACCAGTGGTCGCTTGATAGCTAACCAACAAGAAAAATACACTCTTTGCTTCATAATATCTATCCTCATAGCTGATGCAGCTGTTATCATCAGAAAAAGCAGCACCAGAGAGAAGGGACAGGCATAAAATAATCACTGTAACTAGGCATGTAGATCTGCTGCCATACATATTGATCTGCCACATTGTTTCTGGTTGAGATGTGTCTGGAAACCGTAGTATGAAATGACTTGGCTCCAGATGCAATCCACTTGTAGGCAGAGAGTACTGGATAGGACCATCTAATCTATGTCTATTAAGCTATGACAGGACCGAGCTTTTTCACAGAGGAGGCAGACTAGAGACCCTGATAGGGTTTTGAAATACCCTATTCATGCAATTCCATTCACCTCTTTTTCGAGTCCAGAAAGAGCATGCATCATTCATGGAAAACCTGTCTTTAAAGGAATTTAGTACAACCCAAAAAACCCAAGCTAAGATAACTGTACTGACTGCTGATTACACATCATGTGGGCAAAGGCCCTTTAACTTGACTGAAGGATTTCTGATCCCTGTACCTAACAGGACTAAAGAGATGAAGAGGGAAACTGGACTGATGCACCACATGACCTTTAATAAAAGGCAGGTGCTGTCTTGGCCTCTGGCTGATGGTGTTGCTGTATGGACATATCATTATAAGCACCTAAAAGAAAAGATGCAACTCTCGACCTCTGGCACTGAACAGGGTTGAAATCAGTAGAGGTTCCCTTCTACTCTGTCCAAGATAATCATGAAACAAATGCAGCTATGAGGTGGAAGAACTTTGAGAGCAGAGAATGCTCCAGTGCTGCTCTTTCTGCTGGGAGAACATGTGATGACTGGAGTCAAAGGCAAGATGGACATCAGGTATAAAGTTGTATTTGGTTTGCATAGCAAGGTTTTGGTAGGGGAGGCACTACAGGGATGGCTTCTGTGAGAAACTGCTAGAAGCTTCCTCAATGTCTGATAGAGCCTTTGGCCAAGACTGAGCACATCAGCGATGGTGGTAGTGCCTCTGTGATAACATGTTAAAGACGGAAGGTGGGGGGAAATAACCTGCTGCTCAACAGCAGCTGTAGAGAGGAGAGAGAATATGTAAGAAGAACAACTCTGCAGACACCAAGGTCAGTGAAGAAGGAGGGGGAGGAGGTGCTGCAGGCGCTGGAGCAGAGATGCCCTAGCAGCCTGTAGAGCAGACCATGATGAGGCAGACTGTTCCCCTGCAGCCCATGGAAGTCCATGGTGAAGCAGATATCCACCTGTAGCCTGTGGAGGATCCCCACACTGGAGTAGATGGGTGCCCGAAGGAGGCTGTGACCCCATGGAGAGTCCACGCTGGAGCAGGCTCCTGGCAGGACCTGTGGACCAGTGGAGAGAGGAGCCCACTCTGGAGCAGGTGCGCTGGCAGGACTTGTGACCCGGTGGAGAGGACCCACACTAGAGCAGTTCATGAAGAACTGCAGCCCACGGGAAGGACACACATTGGAGAAATTCATGGAGGACTGTCTCCCATGGGAAGGACCCCATGCTGGAGCAGGGTAAGAGTGTGAGGAGTCCTCTCCATGAGGAGCAAGGAGTAGCAGACACAACACGTGATGAACTGACTGCAATCCCTATTCCCCACCCCCCTGCACCACTGGAGGAGGAGGTAGAGAAAATAGGAAGTGAAGTTGAGCGCGAGAAGAAGGGAGGAGTAGGGGGAAGATGTTTTAAGGTTTAGTTTTTATTTCTCATTATCATACTCTCATTTGATTGGCAATAAATTAAATTAATTTCCCCGAGGGAAGTCTGTTTTGCCCGTGATGGTAATTGGTGAGTGATCTCTCCCTGTCCTGATCTCGACCCACGAGACTTTTGTTGCCTTCTGTCCCCTCTCCTGCTAAGAGGGAGTGGTAGAGTGGCTTTGGTGGGCACCTGGTGTCCAAGCAAGGTCATATCTATCACAAAAGTCAGTAAGTGTGGGTGAACATGAGGACCTGCATGTAACACTGCTCTGAGGCATTCGACACAGTCACATATAAAATCTATGAGTATAGGAATATGGGGAATGCAGTCTTGCACTGTTTTACATTTGGCTTAGCCAGATGGATTGGAGGTGAAATCAAACCTGTTTCAGTGTTGCAGAGCATGCTTCACTTGCTGAACAAGATTCTACAGCAGTTGTCACAGACTTAGCCACATAATCCAGCAAAGGTACAAGGGTGAACACTTGCCAGTGACAGAACCAGCTATTCTTTGAGGTTGCCAAATCCTAGACTAAGTTAGTAGCTTTACTTACTCCAGCTTCTGTATAACTGTGATCCCTGCTGATAATAACTAATAATGATAGTGGCATATGGTTCACTCATTAAAGTAACTCAGGCAGGAGGAAAAGAAGTCTTTAAAATCTCTGACAGTACACTGACCCTGTTCTTCAGTTCTCAGTGCTCTCTGCTTCCCGTATCTTCCTTCTAAGAGGTCCCCTAAGACATCACATGGAACATTATAATGACATATTTCCTTTTTATTTCCTTTTTATTTGCTTTTTTGTTATATTTAAACTTTCTTTGTGGATATGCATATCCCTTATTACACAGGAGAAACAGAAAAATAATCATATAAAATAGCACAGATTTCTAAGAGAGCATCTGAAAAATGAGCTATCCTAAAACATTTTTTTTCATACAGCAGGCATGTTAGTATTTTTTAGATTCTAATATCAGGTATTTGCAATAATTGTAGATTCAAAGTAAAACACTTGGCTTTACTAGTAACTCACATACCTTTATGTGAATACTTACCACAATTGTAGACTATGAATTAGTACAGGGTAATCTTAGCAACAGAAGTGTCTGGAATTTACTCTACGTAAATATGTCTTATACAAAACAACAGAATGTTTCCCTTAAAAGATGCTGTTGTAATCAACACAGAATTCACTATAAAACCAGTTGCTGAAACAATGCTTAAATTCCAGTTGGACAAAACATTTGTAAAGTTGACTTCCTTGCTCTCAGTGTCTTTGGGCTGGATGCAGGGAGAAGAAACCATATCATTGTGCTGCATGAACGTGGTGTTTTTTAAGTAAATTAAATGGGAATAGAAGTCAATTGAACAGTGCCTACAAAAGAAAAATACAATAAGGTAAATCGACAAATCAGTTAAAAATATAAAGTGTTAATTTAAACATTGGCTGCTATAAAATATTTACTCTAATTCACTTTGAATATGTACCAGTGAGGAAAAGGCATTACTTTTCTCAGAAATCCATAAACTTCAGAGACAATTTGTAGTTAAACAGAGTAGGCTGAAAAACACAAAATGTTGTTTTTCAAATAAAACAGATTTTAATTTTGTGTTAAATACTTCCTGATTAATTGTATGTTCTGTTAAGGTTAATTCAGTAATTCCTGCATTGAATTCAGGACTAGTATTCTTTCTTACTACCTGACAAAAATAAATTGCACTAGAATTTTTAAAATAATTGTTCTGGTTTAACTCTGATAGACAGCTAAGTACCACACAGTCATTTGCTCATCCACCCACCAAGTGGGATGGTGGAGAGAATTGTAAAAGTGCGAAAACACATGGGTTGAGATGAAGGCAGTTTAATAGGGAAAGCAAAAGCCGCTCATGCAAGCAAAGCAAGATAAGGAATTCATTCACTAATTCTTATCGGCAGGCAGGTGTTCAGCCATCTCCAGGAAAGCGGGGCTTCATCTTGTGTAATGGTTATTTGGGAAGACAAATGCCGTAATAGTGAATGTCTCCCTCTACCTCCTTCCCGCAGCTTCATATCACTGAACAGGACACCATATGGTATGAAATATCCTTTTGGTCAGTTGGGGTCAGCTGTCCCAGCTGTGTCCCCTCCCAAATTCTTGTTCACCTCTGGCCTACTTGCTGGTGGGACTCTCTGAGAAGCAGAAGAGGCCTTGGTGTCATGTAAAAATTGTTCAGCAATGGCTAAAACTTTGGTGTGTTTTTGCACTGTTTTCATCACAAATCCAAAATATGGCACCCTACAAGCTACCATGAAGAAAATTAACTTTACTTTAGCCAAAATCAGTGCAATAATACTCATACTATCTCAGATAATAACCTGTCATGCCTCATGCACCCCCCAGTTTTAACACTGACGAGATGTATTGACTGCTTAATCTAGAACTCAGGTGGATACTTCTCGGAAAGGGACTAAACTGATTCTGTCCTGGCCGGGTTCTGTGCATGTAGAAGGTAATTCCTCCTTACCTTTTGGTATATTGGGACATAGATTAAGTACATAGTACACTTACAAGGACTTGCTTCTGAAATTGAAACAAAATGAAGCCTTTAAAAAATGCTGATACTCAAAAGCATAAGAAAGAAGTGTGGTCCACATGAATACATTATTGCATGACTGAGTCTCACTGTAATGGAACTAAAAGACAGTCTAGATGTTCGACATGATGTTTTACTGTTGAAACGATCAAAGTGAATGCAGTTGGCTGGGCCAGAGAACCCTTTCTCAGTATTGAAGGTACAAAATGCAAGGGCTTCTTCCAACAAACTCCTGTCTTGTGTCACAGGTGTCAGACACAGGCAAACATAATCAGACAAGTAAAGAGGGACGAAAAACAGAGATGAACAGTCCATCAGAATTTATTACTTCTAGTGTTTGATCCAGCTTATCAGTCATTTGTCCTGTCTCTTTTCTCAGTTTCTTTGGGATAGAAGGTACTGTATAAGCATGCCATCACACAGGTATGTGTTAGTCTGTGTGTTAAATAGCTGAGACAAATCAATGAACTTTGTCTCTGTACCACCTCTAGAACACAATGGCTGACATAAATTGCTTTAACTAATGTGAAACAGTTAGGAAATACTGCAAACAAATGCATGCCACTGCATGCAAATAGCATGCCACTCCCAAAATGCCCCACCACCCTGCCCAGCAGTACTTTGAGCATTACTGTCAATTCTGTCTGCTGAATTCACTTGGTGAGACATCAATGAAACAGGTAAGGTGAAAATGCAATGATGTCATTTGTTCAGAATCCACCATTTACAAAATTGCTGGCCCTACTTAGAGATTAGGAATGCTTTTGTTCACTATTGCTTTGCTGCGGGCAAACAAATGCACAGTAGTAGTATAAAATAAAAAGCATCACCACAAGAAGGCCAACCAAAAGTCCACCTAGTTTAATTTGCTTTCTATATTAGCGTGAGACAGCAGATGATGAAGGAAAAGTGTAATAACACAGCATGAGTAGAGAAATTATCTCATATGTATTTTTACTGTTTCTGACAATCAGCAATTAGCCACATATTAGGTGAAGAAACAACAGTAACACCTCCCATCTGTGGCAGACAGCTGCAAGGTCTGTTTGCTTGGAGGAGAGATTGTGAAGGGCAAGATGGGTCTCAAATGTGGACATGATGAAATGAGTTGTCTGTGTCTTCAGGTGGAGGTATCTACCACTGAACTCATGGCTGGTCAAACTAACAAGAAAAATAAACCTTTGGCTATTTGAAACTTATTTGATTAGTAGGAGATTAATCTTTTAATGGGCTTATAAGACACTGCTTTCTTGCTGGACAGAACAATGGGGTTGTCAGGGCCCAGTGCTCTGACACAAAACAACTGACGCCTATATGCACACTCGGGGCCCTTACGAGTATTGACAGGCAAACAGATTGCAGGAACAATCTGTCTTCATCTTCAGTTCTGTAGCCCTGATCACTCTACTTAGGTACCAATGCCTCTTCTTTAAGATCTCAGGAGGTTTAATCCTTTCCGCTAAAAAGCAATGAGTCTTCTTTTAATTTTACAGCTTGATGGACACAGTTCTATGTTCACCTATCATCTTCTCACCTTCTAAGAGAGTGAATCAACTACCAGCTTTACTGTTCTCCTGAACTATGAGCTGAACACTTTCTCAGTACTTGTGCTGAAGATGACATAACCATTGACTGGGACACAGAAATGGGGAAAAAATTATCATGACCACATAGCCTAATGATTAAAACACTCCTCTGACACCCAAGGAAACCTGTGCTTCTCTGTGCCACCAAATATTTTTGTTTTGCACAAATGTTCCAACCACTGAGCTACTGCATCATAGAATCATAGAATCATAAAGTCATAGAATAGTATGAGTTGGAAGGGACCCTTAAAGGTCCTCTAGTCCAACTGCCCTGCAATGAGTAGGGGCATCCTGTTCAACCTGACCTGGAATGTTTCCAGGGATGGGGTATCTACCACCTCTCTGGGCAACCTGTTCCAGTGTTTCACCACTCTCATTGTAAAAAATTTCTTCCTTATATCTAGTCTAAATCTACCCTTTTTTAGTTTAAAACCATTACCCCTTGTCCTATCTCAACAGGAATGAAAGCAGATAATGCAAAACGCATCATTTGTGGTTCCAGAAAGGTGTCAGACCACAGTGGTAGGAGGAATTTCTAGTCATGGTAGTGAATTCATGTTTAAATGGTGAGACACTTTTAACCTCTCAGGCCAGCTTTCAGCTGAACAGAGTTTCCGTCAATCTGACTTTTAGGCTTAGGCACCTAGACAGCTAAATGAATGTCTAAATTATTTGGGGGACCCAAAGAACAGGAATAAAAAGTAGATGAAACGTCTAGAGGTTTGCATACTACAGTACGGGAGATATGTTAGATCTAAGATCTGAAGAAGTCAAAGAGCATGGAGAAGGACAAAAAGAGGTAAAAAGCAAAAAGACTACATGGTAACAATTAAATGCTGTAATTTGTGCCACATTGAAAAAGCAAAAATTTTCAGAATTCAAACTTCTGCTGCAATCATTTCCTTGCCTTGCATTTCGTATTTCCTCATTCCTTATTTACTACACATAATATGTCATGAAGTGAGTGTGACAGTGCTTACTTACTATTTAATTTACTATTTAATGTAAAGAATCATTGCAAGCTCTAGCGCTTCCTCTGCGTGCAGGATGCCTTTTACAGCCTTTCCTCTTGAAATCTCATCCAGATCATGTCACTAAATAGATTGCTCCTTAAAGTAATAAAAAAGTAAAGATTTATGATATCGTGCCAAAGTGTTGAAGAGTAAGAGATTCAAGAGCCACTGCTCTTGCAGTTATTAGCTCTTGGATCACTTCTGATATTAAAAAAAGGTGACTGTATACGATTGCAATGATCATCTGAAGCAGAGTTGTCGCTTTATGTTGTTAACCGCTACAGCAATGACTAAAGATGACTGACAAGTCATTTGTCATCATGTTAAAAACCATTAAATTTCTTTTTGAATTCATACTCCCAAAAAAAAGAAACCAGGAAAAAAAATGGTCTCTGAGAAACTACTGAGGAATTTGAGTACCACTCTAAGAGCATTTCTATGTAATTTATGAACATGAGAAGTCATGCATAGTTCTTAACAAAAGGCACAAAACTGAAAAATAAAAAATTCATACTGAGCAATATTATCCACATTAACTTGTCCTAAATTAATACTTTAGTAGTAACTATAATTAATACTGTAGTAGTAATTATACAGCTAAATAACGTACTTGTGTACAACTGTAATGAATTCCTAAATTAATTGAAGAACTGCAAAACAAAAAAAATAATTTAGTCGATTCTCCTGTATCTTTCCTACCATGTTCAGGGATAAAACACACGAATAGCAAGAAGAACTGATGGGAAATGTTCTGAATATAAGTAATAGGAGGTGTAAGCAGTCTTCCCCTTTGTCCTCTCTGGACCTAGGAGGACATGAACCTGCCCCACTACTGTGTAGATAAGTAAAGTAGGTCTTGCCTGTGAAAATCATTCTACTTCTCCACAACCTGTTAACATGGCAGAGTTGCACACTAAAATGGCAACATATCTTCTAGAACACCATCCCCTCCAAGTTTATCACCCATAAGACTGGAGCACAACTGGAGTGGGCAAGCAATCTTCTTCATTTGTGTCTCCAAACACATCAGAATTTTTTGAAGAGCTTTTGCCATACACAGCTCTTCTAGTTTGAAACCAGACAGTCACTAGGATTTCAGGACTCATGTGTCTGAGATACAAATGCTATGTGCAGTATCCACTGGCTGCAGAGTCTGCAACTCCAGGGTCTTTTGAAACTCACAGTCACATCTCTCAGTTTCCGGGCTTCTCCTGTAGACCTCTCAAGCACATTCCTTCCTGCTACGTGACACAACGTATTAGATCATGTTGTGATAGAGAACATCTGAAGTTTTTGGACATAAAATGGGTCATTAGGTCACAAAACTCACTTGATGTTCAGTGTGCTTTCTTTAGCACTAATTTGTGTCTCAGTTGCAGTGGGACGCAGATCAAGGCAAAATCTCATTTCAGCTCACCAGTGAATACAAGGAGTAACAGAATGGGAGATAGCCTGTAGTAATGTACTGCAGCTGTGGGAGACTCTCTTGTCGTAGGATTCGTGAGGATGGGAAGAATTTATGTGAGTATCTTTCCAAAATGATGGAACCTTACATATCAGTTGCCACAAAGCTTCACATGAACTTGTTTCCCTACATCTATTGCTCTGGATTGTCACCCTGAAAGGTTAATCCAGAGCCCAATATCCCAGATAACTTCATACCTACTCAGGGAAATTCACATTTTCTACAGTTTTTAGCTTTTAGCTTGTTAAAAAATGCTTGATGCATTTATTTGCTAAAACTGTTTAAATTTCAGTGACTAATTGTAGTATTATATTTGGTTTACAAGCAATGTTGAAAAAAAAATCTGCTTTTGGTTTCACTTGAATTGAAACCAAGACAAAGTCCCCAACTTTCATTTGAATTACTAAGCTTGGGTTTTGGCTGCTTCTGATAGTTACACACCTCAGCTGCAGTGCTGAAAGAAGTAGGAAGCATCTGGTTACAGTCACGAATTTCAGGCAGCAGTAAACCTTCAAAATTGAAATGAACTTGATGCATTGGACATTTTGTTCTTTGTAAATCCTGTGAATTCTGAGCACAAGTGAAGCCTAAAAAGTTTAGTGAAGGCCATAATTTCATATCAGGGCTTCACTGTCATTTCACATGCTTTATGCTGAGTCCTTCAGAACACCTTTAAGCTTTGGAAGAGCAGTTTGAAGAACAGAGACTATCTGTAGAGAGTGCAAACATTTTTTGAAAATATTGAAAAGAAATCAGTGATCCATAAACTGATTTTTCAAAAGTTCTTGTTCACTTATGAATTATTCACAAGCTAGTAAAGATAAACAATGTTTGCATGTCTTTAACACAGTCAAGATTATTATCAGTGGATGTTTTGAAGTTCAAACATGCAGTCGTTGAAAGAGCAAATTATTCACTGTAAATTATTTTTGAACTAGTTAAAAAATTAGCTGTCTTGAGAGTATTGTAGCAAGACTCTTCATAGTTTTGTTGTTAGTGGAAGAAAAATGCTCCTTTATTTTGTTACACATTGCAAGGGTAACTCTTCATCTACTTCAGCTGATATCATTAAAGCTCCAGAGGTTCCATCTGCATTCTGTTGCAAATCTGACATAGTTTTTTCTTTTTTCTTTTTTTTTTGTCATTTGATTGTGAGCTAGAGTTATATATTAAATTAAAAAGTGCTTTTACATGACTCAGAGGACATAGCTCTTTCTTTTAGGATTTCTACCAACTAAGAAACAGAAAAACAGAAATACAATCCTGCAATATACTTCATCATTTTACCTCAGTCATACAAGTATTCTGTAACATAACTTAGGCAGATAAAAACAAAATATGGGTAGTAGTGCATCTGATCTATAATTATCCACAAGTATAGGTTCTGATCCAGCATTCATTTTGTTTCTACATTATTTTAAGGAGCACTTTCACACTCACCTTCAAACCTTCATCTTACCATGTTCCACCTACACAGTGAACCCAAGGGGCACGTTAAAAAAAATACTTAGATCTTCTAAAAAATTGATATAAAAAATATTCCTGCAATATTACTGCAGTTTTTGAGCAATGGGGCACTGAGATTTATATAGGACTTGGACAGGGTGAAAATGCAAGTTTGACCTTGTGCTTTAAAATCACCTGTAAAGTACTGTAATGCAGCTTGGCACAGTAAGTTTCCCAAACTATCTTCCACATATTATTGCTGTTATGTTCTGTTTCAGCAATTTTCTTGGAAGAAGAAAAGCCACTACTGAGGGGAAGCAAGAGAACTCTTTCTTCATTACAGAGTGCTGTTGTGCAGCAGCAGAGGGGTGGCTGCACAAACATCTCTGAGGCTGTTCTGGGAAAAAACAGAAAGGATGCTGCAAGGATAGATGGTAAAGATGGTTACAATTTGGACATGGCACACAAAGGAGCAGAGTACATGATCAGTAACAGTGATATTCTGTTTTATACATCAGTGAGCACTAGTAATTTTGTTGTCACCTGTCATGCCATAAATTTAGAACTGCAATGCCACAGAGATATATGGACCATTCTCTGTCTCTAATGGCTGTAGAGGCACCAAGGCTTAGGCACCTCAGTCACGAAATAAGCCAAAGTGTAACATACCTTGTTCACTGGAAATATTTTCCAGTAACAATGAAAAATATGGAAACACTACAGAGATTTAGGTTCTATTTGTACAAAAAAACATGCTACTTTCACTAAGTTAACAAAACTTTAAATTATAGGTGTTGAAGAGACATGTAGGTGTATACCCTCATACTGAACTGAATCCAGGATCTCATTCAGAGCAATAATATTCTGTAGTTTTATGGTCATGCAGTTTTGAGGTCAGATTGTGCAATCCAAATGTGGATTGCTGCTAAAGTCAGATCAGCTGTCTGATCTGTATGAAAACTGGATGCAGGTCTACAAAAGCATTTGCACATATTTTGGATTTTATCAGAAAAGAAACCCCACCAAAATACCTGTGTGATTGTTCTTAGCCAGAAATCTATACTCACAAAAATATAATAATCTGAAGTGAATTACTTTCTTGGAAACCCTAAACTATACCGTAGGTTCAGGCTAACTTAGCCCTTGAATTGATCAGCCCTTTCTGGACTCAAAGTAGGCCTTGTCTGAGTTCCTTTGATCACTCAGAATCCTACCTTTTATTCTCTTTTTTAAAATCATTATTGTGTTTCAATGACACAGCAATTAATGATAAAATACTGAGAGATTCACATAGAAATGTAAGATACTATAATATTATATGCCCACATGAAAGTCAAATGTTTTTGTGATGATTAGCATAAAACCAGCATGAAATGTATTAGAGACTCATGAATAGTTTTTCTTTTCTTTTTTTCCCATAGTTGACATAGTCAATGGAAAAGATCAAAAAAGCCAAATAAATTAACAATTTTTAGATAAGATACACAATGACTCATCGGCATATAATGTTAATAAATTGTTCTCTTATCTTGCTATAAGTAGCAAATCATTATATATTTCTTTTGACATACATTGTTAAAATATTACTAAAGTTATATTATTAGTCACATCAATATAGTAACTTTGGAGGAAAATTATTTTCTAGACAGAAATTTTTAATTGGTGTAATACACTAATTCAACTGAATTATTACATGGACCTTCTACCGAGTTGTAACCAGAAAAAGAGTATTAAGTACATTTAGCTCTGCATTTCTAGTTGTGGTGCAGAACTTTGATGATCCTGAAGAGCATTCTCAGCTTTAAGGAGGCAAAAAAACTAAAGTAAAAATTTCTATGGCTCCCACGTGTTGCTTCTCTGGAGACAACCTGTAACTAACAACAGACCATAAAATGCTTTTTAAAGAAGAAACAATGCCTTTATAAACAGCTACAATATCTGTTGGTGACAAACTAGGGAACAGCACCCTTTCTATTGAACAATATTGTTTTGTCAAGTTTAACAAGAATGATGCATGCCTAAGAAGAAACCTCAAATCCTGAAAAGTGCAACCACTGAGGGAAGCAGAAGCCAGAGGTTACTGTTAAGTACTCGAGTACCAAGTGTATCAGTAAATAGGAGGAGAAGGAAATATCACTTCACTAAAAATTTTGCCAGGGTTTGGTGTCTGCTTTCCAAGAACACAGTGCTGGCTAAACATGAAATATTTGATTTAAATCATATGTATCTGGATCCTTTCTCTCTGTGCAAGAATAAAACACTAGTCAGCCTGAAACTACAGATAGTTTGGTTTGTTAGTCTTAGGAATGCAATTCGATGAAGAAGTGTTCAAACACACCTGACATGAACAGAAATAGTAAATGGAAAAGACCAGTAACTAAGTAGTATCAGAGGCATAAAACATCTTGGTGAAAGCACTGATTTGTCCCCAAAAATGTAGATGTACCAGAGGTTTTTTGACCTTCAGAACATTTCAGTTTTGCAGCCTTGAATAATGAGTCGTGGTTTATGAGCTAAGAGATAAGATGGTTTGTAGGTGTGAGGAGAAATGTTTTTTCATAGTTATTATTCTTGCTATGTATACAGTCCATATCTATGAAGATTAAGATTGCTGTTGCTGAGGTCTGGATATAAATCTTGTACTAAGCAGCTCTCCAGGAACAATGGGTATAGTAGAAGCCTATGTTTCTCTCCATGAGTGTAATGTGGACTCTGTTTACAAAAAAATAGTACACAGCAAAATTATCTGACTCATTATCACACATTGTCTATCTCTGGACTGTGAGAGGGCTGGTGCTGAAGACACCAGGCTGCTGCTGTCCACATCATGTGCTGCTGCACTCCTTTCCTTTGAGTGCCTGAAATGACATGTAAGAATGGTGCCGTATTGTGCATCCTTGGGAATGACTCTAACAGTCAGAATGGTCAGCGTTGCATCAGGTGTGGCTGTCTCCACCTCCCACACTCCTCCAGTGCTGTCCTCACCAGGCTTCACACTGTAAAGCACTCCTCAACATGCTTGCATCATTTATGAGGGCATACAGACTTCTTTTCAATTTACTCCGTGAAAATGAAACGAGATTCGGATAGGCTATAAAACAACTGCCAGGAACTTTGAATAGAAAAGGAAAAATGCATAGACAATTACTGTCGTTTTAGGGTCATATAAGGATCAGAGTGAAATTGTAATATATGTATAAACAGTGAGGCCATGCCTCCTGCTCTCTCTCCTTGAGCTTGTTTTATTTACCAGCATACACGTAGGCAGTGCCTGTCATCGGAAGAATCAAGAACAACGGATATATATAGTAAAGGCCATCCTGAGTCACACTAAATGCCTGTATCTATTGTTTCCGAAATAAAACATATCATAAATGGAAATCTAGGGAAGAATAAAAAATTGAGATGTATCTGTGACACTTCCCCCTAACATTCTTTCCAATGATTTTCAGTTCTGGTGGTAGAGATGGTATATATGCATTTAGTAGAGATCTTTCAACTCCACTTCCATGAGTTTTCTCAGCCTCTCCTTCATCCTATGTTCATTTTAGGGTTTCCAATCCTTTGATAATCCTTGTTCTCCTCCTCTGAACCTTTTCCTGTTTTCATAGATTCTCTTTCAAATGGTGGAGAGTGGGGTGACACCAGAGAATAATATAATGAAATATGAGGTTCCCAGTTAAATTCTCTATTCATTTTTTTAATAATTCTTATGTTTGATTTACCTTTTTAAACCACAATTGAGCTGACATTTTCATAGAACTATTTATGACAACCCAGGTTTTTGTTCCTGAGTGATAATGGCCAGTTCAGGGCCCATTATGTTGTATGTGAATGTAGGCCTGCTCATTCCCATACGCGTGGCTTGATATTTATCTATACTGAATTTCATCTGCCATTTTATTGGTCACTCATACAACCTCCTAAGGTGCTTCTGCAGTTCTTTACAGTCTGTCTTCATTTTTATTGCCTTGAATAACTTTGTATCAGCAGTAAACTTCACCATTTCACTAATCACTTGCTGTTCCAGGTCATCTATCAATATCTTGAACTGCACAAGTCCCAGCACAGATCTGTGTGGACTTCACTAGTGGTCACGCTGCAAATGTATTTATTCCTACTCTCTGTTTCATCATTTAACCAAATGATGAAATAAAATGAGGGACTTTATCCCTTATGCTGTAACTACTTAGATTCTTTGAATGTTTGGGTGACAAATTTTGCCAGAAACCTCATGGGAGTCCAGGTAAGATATACCAGGCAGAATACCCTTACCCATGTGCTGTACTTCCAAATAACTCCAGTATGTTTATGAAGTAGGATTTCCCTTCAAGAATCTGCATTGATTCTTCCCCAGTATATGGTCAGGTTTATCCATGTGCTTATTAACATACGCTTTATTATAGGCTCTGCTAATTTGCCCTATTGAGATATCAGGCTTATGGACCCTGTATTTCCTGAAATCTCACCTGGGGTCAGTTTAAAAGGCACCTTCATATCTGCCAAGTACTTCGACTACCGGGAGAATTTTAAGTAACAGCATGAGAATTCTCGGGTGCATATCATTTGATCCTGGCAAATTGTCACTGTTCATTTTATCATTGTTGTTAATTTTATTCCACTGAATGATGCCTAGCAGATTGTCCTCTTTCCACCAAGTTTCTGGTATGTCTGCTAGTTTGATATCCATGTTCCTTAAACTGACAATAGACTTTCTATTGTTAGTTTACAGGTTTGGTTCTCTTCTCAGGATCCTGCTTAAATCATACTCTGTTTTAGCCAAATACTATCCTGTGCTTTAGCTTTCAAAGAGATTAACAAAATTTCTGTAACATCATCCATAATAGATGGACAGCTCTGTGCTGTTCTGTACCTGTCACCTTTCTTATATTCTTTCATTGAAATGCTCAGTCTCAGCTTCCTTGACGTCAAGTGCTAGCAGCTTCGTCCACTATTATTCAGACAAAGTACATCTCTCCTGCATGACCATCCATTACGCTAGAAGTGTCCCCAGCTTTTGGTGCATCTCAATCCTTACTACTGGCTTCTAAGCCCATCATTTAAAGTCTGCCTCTCTTCCTTCTTCTTTGGTCCCACAGGAATTAGAGATCACTGCAAACAATACTAGTTTAGTGGGTTTGGTGTTCTTAAAACATTCTTAAAGGACTAAATTACACTCCTCCCCTCTCAGTATCTCTTTTGCCTTTCACTTTGGTGTTTTTATTCCCATGCACAGTGGCTACAGACCCTCTCTGTTGTTTCCTAGCAGTTGGTACGGTCATCTCACAAGGTGTGATACATTTGTGCACTTGGCAAGCAAATCACCATGAAATTCTCTCTGTAGTCACAAATCTAGCTTGCTATTTTTCTGGTAGTAATTGCCCACCACTGCAATCTGTCTCTTGCTCCCATTAGAGCCTCTGGTTAAAAAGGCATTTCCTTGGCGCAGAAAGGCAGATGAGCAACTTTCAGCAAGGTAGACTCCTGACTGGGATCCTTTGCCCTTTGCCCACCTGATGCCTCCCCGCCAGCCCACAGCTGGGGCTGCTTCTTTGGTCTCAGTCCCCGTATGCCATAGTAAAGCTATGAACCTCTCTGTGCATCTGTGCTGTTCCTCAGCAGTACTTGGTTTGCTGATTTGAAGAAGAAACTGATTAATTAAGTACCTGAAAAAGCTCTTGAAGAATCTCTCCCGACTCTGAGGTCATTCAGTTCAACAACTCTAGACTCAGAAGATTAGTGTTTTTTTTCTGTTAGAGTTACATTTTACCTACAGTATATACACATCTGTTACTTTCCCATGGAGAACATATACATTCATATGATACTGGACGCAGTAAAATGGTCCCTCTCCTCCACCTTCCTGCTGGAGAACACATCCTCCATTTCTTATTGATGAAAGGTTGACAAATTGATTCCTAATTTGAGTTTGCATGTCTGATTTAACAACTAGTTTTAAAAAATTAACTAACCTTTACCTTTCCACTAATTCATACATCGTTTTCACAATTTTGTCCTAACTACTTTTCAATACAAACTCTTCACACCATAGTCTAAAAGAAGAATAAGTTGTTTGGCTCTACACCAGCATAGACATTGCAGGAAGCATCCAAGTATTTTCCCAGAAATCTTAATCACATTTGAAATATGTCACAAATTTTTAATCTTTTATTAATATATTAGTATTTTAGTCAAATTCAGATTTGAAGACTCCAATACAATGGAAAATATAGAATTAAAATTTTAATTTGAACGTAGATAGGATAGTCATTTTACCATGTTTCATTAAATACACAGTACCCAAACTGTATCTTCTTTTTGGAAAGAGGACTCACATACCTGTACTTCTTTTCAGTGTTAAGAGATTGAGGTTTAAAACAAAATCATATTCATTTACTGCCAGAAATGAAGCTGTAGTTGTATGAAGCCAATGACACACTTTCTAGAGCTGTTAAGAAGACAAAAGAGACCCTGTGATTTTCAGACAATGCTGAATTTTGCCTGCAATATATTCGTATTTTATTATTACAATTATTTTGTTTTCACTAATGTTTATGATTTATTTTTATCTCAATTTGTGTAGTCTATGATTTATTGATTCAGCCACAGCATAAAGGAAATAATGATTTAAAATTGTATTTCTCTGCTGGCATCCTGGATGTACCACTTGCTTCCAGCAAATATTGTACATTTTGGGAACATTTTTACAAGCACAGTAACAACATATTTTTTCAAAAAAGCTTTCTCTGCGATGGATTACTTTTCCTTCCTGTAGTTCTGTATGATTTGTCTGTGAAGAACTCTGGGAAACCCATATAAAAGCCACTATATAAATTAGGTTTGTAGCCGTAAGATTTGAGTTTGTTTATTATAGATGCTTTTCCCTTCTCTTTGTAAAACATAAATGGTTTCACTGAATAGTAATTAAATAAAAGGTCCACATTATTTATTTTAACCAGTTAAGTACAACAAAAGATACATTACATATCATTAGGATTAAAGTGCTGACCAGATCGCCGAAGATTTCCAAGGAGAAGACTTCAGTGAAAGTCTCAGATCATTTCATGTAACACTCATGACTTCATAAACCCCAATAGTGTTTCAAAATATTATGCTAAGGCAAAAGATCTGTTTTATTATGATTGAAACACCCCAAATTTTAAAATGTGTTTTGAGTAAATTTCTTTTCTGAGAAAGACACAAAAAGAAAAAAGAAGAGCAATTACAATTAGAGAGAGATTTTGCAGTTGCCATCTAATAAAAAAATTGCAGCTCTATGATTTACTGTGTATTTTCAGTAGATATCAATTCAGTTCTCTAACAAGGTGCTTCTCCATTGATATCAACTGAAAGAAAGCCACACTCCAGCCTCATTCTCAGAAAGCTTTTATTGATATACATCTTAAATGCTCCTTTTTAAAACCTCATCCTGTTAGTCATAGTTATAGCTGAACATATCACCTAAACAACTTTTTCCTAGGTTCATGTTGACTTTTTTTCGGATGCTGTGTGCAAGCAGTCACACCTTCAAACTACACATATTTATATCTCTTTTTGCCTATCAAAATTTACCTATATAAGATAATTGCCTTTTCATTTGAGCATTTGACATAAAAATACTGCATTGTAGAATAGTAGTATTCCCATTTTACAGATTGGGAAATGAGGCATTAAGAGGAATCAATGAGGGGGAAACGATTTGAAGGTGTGTTGAAGTATAGTGATATAATCACAGGTGCTCTCCAATGAAAAGTAAATTCACTTTCTATGGGCAGGTGTAGTAAAAAATAAAGATAATGTCCATTTTCTGTCAAACTAAAGCCGCACATCATTGCATGCGAAGTACTGAAATTCTGTCTCTTCATTTCATTGCAAGCTCATGTGGAGATGTGAGGTAATATATAGATTTTCCATAATTTATGTGAGTCTATTTTTCAACTGTTCTGTCAGTCTCTTTCCAATAGCCCATGGGCCAGTACTCATTATATGAGAACATGATAAAAGCTAGAATAGTGAATATGCCCTGCTCATTACTGTTCTCTCTTGGTAAAATAACTATAGTCTGGCAGCAGAAACAAGTGAAAAATAGTCAGTTTGTGGAGAGAAATAGACATGACAATTATCACCCAGTAAAGGGCAAAAATGCTATAGTCAGCAGCAGTGATAAGCTCTTAAGTGTACAGCCTCACTTCTCAGCTAATACACAGTCTGTTTGGATGCATACTGAATATTGCGATAGCATGTCTGTCACCAGTTAGCTGTAAGTGAATTCTGCCTTTGACATTTGTTAACATAAGGTCTTTGTTACTTCTAAGGATCTCAGGTGTGCTTGTTCATCCAGTAGTCTTTCCTGTGCTTGCCTATATAATGACTTTTTACAATATAACCCATTTTTTACCTGTTTGAAAGATGTGGCTTAGCTGTCTGAACAAGCCCACAGGACACCTTTTTTCCACATAAACTTCATTTTACTCAAAGCAAAAGGAACACCCACTTCTGATGGCTTGCTGTGATCACCTTTTCTTCACATTTCTTTGTCTGACATACAGACATCAGTCATACTTAGTTGCTTGCATTGTGCCATTGTTTTCTGAAATAGCCCTTAAGCAGCATACTCATCAGTGTCTAAGGTGCAGACTGCTAGGATTTTGTCTTCTGCACCATCTTCTATTCTAAGACAGCAGGTCTAAAGTCAGTCTGAAGTGCTAGGAATGATTGGAGGTTTGGATTTTGTGTCTTTTTAAAATGTGACCTGCCTGTGATCTCCCTCTCTATTATGTTGGCATCTCAGTATAGCTGATGGCAGATGCCATTCCAAAGTGAAAGCCCAGCATGACTACAGGGAAATGCAATGAGAAGGGCTGCCTAATGGAGCGACCTCTATGGTGGTATGATTGCTGTTGGAAAGTAGAAAGAGACAATAATTGAATATGAAAATACAGACGAATAAGGTATAAAACCGGTCCTCTCAGCAGGGCCAAAGGAAAAAAGGAGGCCTGTGGTAACCTGACAATATCACCAGTTTCCCCACTCTGCATGCACTACCAGGAACACTTGCTGATGAGGCATAGGCCTAGCCAGTTTTGCATGGAGCAAGGCTTTTGTAGGAGCCTATATGCTCTTGTTCTTCCAGTGTGTCACTTTTTTGCAATAAATCTCATATTGTTGGATCAGTGGATTGTCTATAATATATTTTTCTACAAATCACCAATAATCATACCAATATCTTGACTGTGTTCTACTTGCTTTTCGTTATCTTCAGAGAAGGGTGAAAAAAGATGCTCTAATGACAGTTGAGATCTTAGACCTCTGCAGCTAAAGGGCAAGCTGTCGATCTTTTGGACAGGTTCTGAAAATCTCTCCATGATACCTCTTGTTTAAGACCATGCACAGCTGTATCTCATGACTCACTTTAAGAATGAACAAACACACAGACAAACTAGAATCAGATCAATAGCATCTTTCTTTCATTTACAAACTGTTTAGTTTGTTGAAATCAAAAGCCTGTGTTTGATACTCCACTCATGAGTCTTTTTTCTAGACACACGAAATATCATTACTCACTTGATGGGAGGAAAAAATTATCTCCTCTTTTATTCATTAGTTTTCTGTATCCTCATTTTCTTATCTGTCAGCTATGCTCTACAGAAACTGGATATTAATGTGACTCAGTGGATGTAGAAGGGGGCTAGATTTGTTACTGAATTTTTAGGAATTTTAGTCTGCTGTTGGCTTGCTATATCTTTTTTATCTTCAGGTGAGTCATTCATTGAGTGAGGTTAAAAGATGGTCAGGTGGCATCTGACCCTTCCCAAAGATAGGACTGCATTACACTTTACCTAAACAGATTTTTGACAAAAATATGACCATTTCTGAAGTTGTCTAACTAGGAAGCTTTTCTGAAACATTGTAAACAAATCCACATTGGACTACAAAGTGGCAGAAACTTCAATTTCATTAAAGCATCTGTCAAATCACAGATTGTTTGAGGAGAAATAATGAAATAGCAGTCAAGAATGAGGAAATATTAAGAGAGTGATTTCATAATTTAAAATCATGAAATATCCAATGCTGAATTCTTCAAAAGAAATTTACTCTTCTTTTTCTCCTGCACATCTGACCTGTTTTTCTAAAGCTTTTTCTCATAGCACCCTTTCCTTCCTCGTACTTAATAGGCTCTCCCCCCCCCCCCC
>Ga0065711_1034313_pt1 | contig 23988 bp, 11 predicted proteins | sample Hoacrofraction12_FD_59098 | JGI IMG/M metagenome (GOLD analysis project Ga0065711, IMG submission 59098) | Hoatzin crop microbial communities from Cojedes, Venezuela - Epithelial fraction 12 v2 (version 2) | ecosystem: Host-associated > Birds > Digestive system > Esophagus > Crop | place... | reverse complement strand
TGTGGAGTCTCCTTCTCTGGAGATATTCAAGACCCGCCTGGACAAGGTCCTGTGCAGCCTGCTGTAGGTGACCCTGCTTCAGCAGGAGGGTTGGACTAGATGACCCACAGAGGTCCCTTCCAACCCCTAACATTCTGTGTGATTCTGTGATTCTGTGATTCTGTGACTGTTATTTATAGCTAAAGGCAATTATATCGTGAAATATAGCCATCTTAAACAAGTCCCTCTTTAATTTCTCCTAGGGACAGGGTTATCTAAGATAACAACGTACTAGATGGATAGCACCATTTCTGCACCCAATGCACTCAGTGTAAATGCCTGAGGAAGGAGAAAGGGTAAAGTGTTGAGCTTTCTCCTCTGGGTATGTAAAGTGGTAAATAAAACTCTTTCAACTGCAACAATAGTTCTCCAGTCATGAAACCGCAGAATTCCAGGAAAGCCTGCCAGATAAACACCAAGTTGCAACAATAGTGATTGCTTTGGAAAAAATAGCAGGGAGGAGGCTCAAAACCTGATCTTGATTTGGAAATTCTTGCAATTAAAATGTGTCCAGATTTACCAAACTTTCAGACACGAGGTGTTTGCCTCATTTCCTGCCATTGTCTCGGATACCCAGATTTTGCTTTGAACCAAGAGGAAGAATGCGGTCCTTACCCTTCCAGAGAGTTAGAGTGTGTGCAAACTAGCTACACCTAGATCTTCATCTGGATCTTGCTAAATATTAACTGACTTGCTCTGACATAAGCTGTTGTCTCCACCAATTAGTAGGTTCTTCTGCTTACTGGAAGTATTTATGCATAGAATATTTTATCATTAGACTTTCATTGCCTTACGGATCAAGGTGGTGAAAACAGAACTTGACTTTGAGTTAGTCTACCCATATGGGAGAAGTCTGTGTTCATATACCAATGAAGAATCCTGCCAACTCCTTCCCAGCTGGATACACAGCTTTTGGTAGCAAAAGAGCTCTTTTGAGAAAATGTTTCCGGTATTAAAAAGGATTCTCTGATTAAAGACATGTTTTGCTGCTGTAAGCTTCTGTCCAGTAGAACTTCTGCCAGCACAGCAATGTTGGAAGGTGAGAATTCTTCACCCCTCTGAGTTAAAAATAATAAAAAAAAAATTCCAATAAAACATTCTAACACAAGCTTGAACAGTATTGTATTCTGTGCTTCTTATCAGGCTGAAGAAAAGGGTATGGAGTCAAGCATAGGAGTGAAAAAATTTACAAGGGGACTTGCATGTAAGCCACAAATTGGGGATGAATGCTGCAAAGCACATCTAGAACTTGTGGTTAAACTGAATGATTAAACTGTTCCATGTGATAGATTTCCAGGATATTAAATATTCATGCTAAATCTCAGTTCTGTTTCAGATTATTTCCTTTTAATCAGACTCGGTTTTGTATTATTAATGCATTGCCCCCTGTACAATAGAAAAGGAAGGAAAAAAACAGCAGGTTTGTTACTTGTGGTAACCAATACATTGAGAAACCTCTCCTGACATAAGAAATAGCAACACCTGCACAGGAACCACAGCACTAACTTAGGAGTCTACTTAAAAAAAATAAGAGAAATTTTTATGTTTTCTGATACATTGCAGGATGAGGGAGGAAAGTCACCTCCATCATATGGCCAGAGTTGCACAGCCACGTCTGCACAAGAGGTGAAACCATTCTTCCTTTGAAATTACTGGTTTTGTGTTATTTCTGTGCTTCAGAAGCAGTAGTGCTTACAAACTCTGCCTTACTCCTCCATGTTATAATCCTGTACAAAAATCACAAGGGCTACATTTCAATTCTTGCCAAAATAAGCAGCGTTTCACCATCCAGGAATCACTTTGTGGAAAACTTGAGTTGTTGTAAGTGCCTACTGTATATCACTAAATAAAACTAACACGTTTTTACATATAATTCCTCGGCTACCTTCAGCATAGGCTTCTGGAATATGTTTACATTGGGAAAGGACTGTTTGAAGAAAAAATTTGTGTTTTAAAGTCAATGAATAAAATAAAAAAAGCTTGTGTTCCATTCAAAATTTGTCAACAAAAGAAATAAAAGCCTTAATTTGATTTTAATTTGGCAGCTTAGGTTTTCCCCTTTTACTTCCATTGCTTTATGCAGAAGCAGGAGAAGTGAAGAAAACAGAGAAGGAATGGTAGTGATGCAAATCAGGAAGAGAAAAATGACATTTGGCTGGAAATCGTAATTTCCTTTACGGTGGAAAAAAACAAAATGATGATAGGCATTTTAAAGAGCCATTTTCAGTTACACATGTATCGAGCACTCTGTTGCCCATTGCTAACAGAATGAGTAGTTAACACAGGCAATTTCCTTAATGTATGCAACAGTATTTCCATGCAATCTGCTACCTCAAATTTTCCTAAAATTTGCTTGTCTTCAAGACTTGTTATTGATGCGGGTGTCGGCATATCTTTGTCAGTCTTAGGCTGCCCACGGCTGCGCTGCACAAACCCAAGACCAGATGACTGAGCCTAGTGACCAACCTGTGAACCTCCAGACATCACCAGTGGGTCAGCGCAGGAGGGAGTGTCATTTCCTCACTTGTATCTCCTGGTGCCCTGTGTCCCCTTGACTTGTGGTTACACTGAGATATAATTATACCGGAGGTGTGGCTACCAAATATGATATTATAATTAACAGGTCTTAGTGCTTCATAGGCTCTTTCTCAGTGCTCACTAATTAATCTTCCTTGCCCTGACGATGTCAGTTTATCTCTGCGTTGCAGTCAGTGAGATAGAAGCACGGAGGTTAAATGTCTTGCTTTCAGCCCGGAGTGGAGACAGTAACTGTCAAGTAGCTTCTTAATAAGAAAGTCCACCACCTGTTTTTTCACAGTTTAACTGTGGCCCTTACACTTAGAGGAATTCAATTTTTGGCAGCCTGGCCTAGAAGAGTTGAGAGCAGCCCAGGGGTGGAGAACATCCTCATCCTGTCACGGGTCTGATGGCCCTTTTGCTGCTTGGTCTTGCTACAGTTTTGTTTGTTGGGCACCAACTGGACATTCTGACAACACAAATTTCTAATGGCATGTCAAGGTTTCCAACCCTTGCTTTCCATTTAGTATAAAGTCTTAGCTTCAGCTGCTTAACCTGCTGCTATTGTAGGTGTGATATGTTAAGGACATGAGCAAGGCAAGGTTTATGGAAGTGTTGTTCTCTCTGTCATATCAATACACGCGACAAACAGGGAAGATTTAGGCCCATTACTCTCAGCAAGACTTTGTGGTGTTGAAAGTACCTTAGTTGCTTAGTTCAGAGGCTGATTCTCAGATAGCTAAATTAGACAATATAACTACCGCAGTCGGCATATTTTAAATAGCATCATTTTTTCTCCAGAAGTCATAAGACTGTTAAAGTTACTTCATAGTATTTTTTCAAAACTCTGTGTTTGAAGTCCGTGTCATGTAAGTTAACTGCTTACGAGCTCTTACATCATTCTCCACAGATAAGTCTTAGACTTGTACAGTACTAGTTGCTCTTATCATCTCTCAGCATATGTGCTTCTAGTCGGTATATCTGGAACTAGAACAGAAACTGTAAGAAATTCTCGGTGTTAGTAGTGTCTCCTCTGAACTACACCCAAAATATAGCACATTTCTATAGATGTAACTTCATCATATACCAGAAAGCATATGCTAGTACCACAAAGGACACAGCTCTCAGGGCATCAGCATGAAAGATAAGTTTCAGAAAATACTGTTAGAGAATGGAGAAAAATATTACTTCATGTGCTGGATATCGCTGAATATCATATTGCTTTTACCTCACCTGCATATGGAAAACTCATGTTCAGAAGCGTCTCAGCCTTTCCAGGGACATGACCAACTAAGTGGAATGACCCAAGATCTCCTTGAAGTCTGTACTGAGAAATAGAATCATCCAGGTAGCATTTCATCTCACCTGCTGTTTCATTTATTCCACATCAATAAGGAAGCAGAATCTTTTGAAATCCCCTAAGAAAGAAAGAAGGATAATGCCTGGACACCCTGCAGTAGCCCGTCAGGATTCTTAATGCTCCAGGGTTGCACTTCATGATGCAGAAGTTGTCTTCCAGCTCCTGCTGCTGCCATGCTCAAACACAGTAGCTGGACATCCAGAGCACAAAAGCTGGCTCTCTGGGGAGGGAGCTCTCTCAGAAATCTCTGATAATAAAATAATTCATTTTTAAATATTCATCGGGCCAGAGAGAGATGGAGGAAAAAGAAAGTGCGTGTGCGGAAGGAGTTTTAACCCCCACCTCCAAGCAAAAATGAAATATTAGAAAATAGCCCAGAAAACACCAGAGTTTGCCAAACTTCTGTAACCTCCTGTAAGAGAACTATGGTTTTACAGAATAGTATGTTCTGAGAAAAAACAGTTTTCTCAAGAAATTTTCACTCAGCTTTGGTTTGAATTACAATTTCTATGAATACTGCTGTGCTTGTAGGAACCTTAAATAGTTGCTTGCAGTCATTACTTTGACACTGAGCTTCAGGCAGGTAGAAAATCAAGACTACCATATTTAGCCATTGATATAATGGAATATAAATTGCCTTAATTTGAGAGTATATATTTGTTTTATATAACAGTAATTTGGCCAACAGAGGCAGGATGAAACAATGGAGTGGAAGAAACCGCTACCAAACTATTTCTATATGTAGTTGTTATTTATTTATCCAGTATTATCTAGAAATTCTGTGCAGGCACGTGTTATAAACAGGTCAGTGAGGCCCAGAGCTTCAATTTCTAATAAAAGAAGCAGCCCTTCATCTGGGTAGCAAAATGAAAAACCAATGCAGCTGAATATCTGGGTATGGTTCACCCTCTTGTGTTTTTAACCAGAACTGCAGACCGATGGAAAACGGATTTTTGCTGGCCTAAAATAACAAAAGAAGGTGGTAAGCGGGATCAGTCCTGCTCAGGGCTGGTATATGTGACTCCAGACCTGTGGGAAACCAGCACCCATCTTGAGGGGCAGCTGGTGGTCCGGTGGGACACCCTATTGTATCATCTTGCATGATACCAGGATGCATCACTTGCTCTGCAGAGGCTTGGGACAAGTGGCGGGAGGAAGATTGGGGGAAGGAGCTTCTCTATTCAGTGAGAAGATGCTGCTCCAGATGTCTGTTTTTTAACACCTATCAAAGTTCATAAACTGTCAGCATGAAAAGCTTCTGTTTCCTCTGTATCTACCTTTTTATTAAAGTTAGAAATATAAAGATGAGATAAAAGCTAGAATGTGTAAATAAAAAAGCTGTAAGATGATTCTGAAATACTGTTTTGTCAATGTAATGATATTGTCAGAGACACGATTGTGATAATGCCCCTCACTAAATGGGCACAAACTGAAGCATAGGAAGTTCCATCTGAACATGAGGAAGAACTTCTTCACTCTGAGGGTGATGGAGCACTGGAACAGGCTGCCAAGGGAGGTTGTGGTGTCTCCTTCTCTGGAGGTATTCAAGACCCGCCTGGACAAGGTCCTGTGCAGCCTGCTCTGGGTGACCCTGCTTGGGCAGGGGGATTGGACTAGATGACCCTCAGAGGTCCCTTTCAAACCAGAACATTCTGTGATTCTGTGAAAAGTTCCTCCAAGAAACCAATGCCACTGACAGGTGACAAATCTAAATCCTCAGTTCTGGGTCAACACAGACAGTTTTGAAGTCATGCCCTGCGTTGTAAAGGGCGTGGAAAACTATGAAATGAAAAACCTTACTCAAGGAAATGCATGATTAGATGTGGTAAACTAATGTGGCTCTGCAACCAAGGGCAGCAGATCTAGCTGAATTTCCCCCTAGGCAGGAGCTGGTGGTCTGCCTGCCAACAGAGAAGGCACATCTAAGGTCTTCAGCTGATCTTAATCCTCTTGGAGAGATCCAAGAGGTGTGTATTGCTAGGAACTAGCACTAAGTTCATTCCCTGGATGTTTTGGAGAAAATCAGATATTTTCATGGGGGTTTTGGGGGATTTCGATGCACTGCTTTTATTTTTTTTTTTCCTACATGCTGCAATATTAATCTCAAGCGAGTGTGGGACTTGCTTACTCATCGGAACTCACAGAAAGAATGGGAAGGGATATCTGTACCTATTTCTTTGTATGAGTGCTTTTAAAAAGCTTTCTATTTCTTGACTGTTGATACAACATAAAAAAAAATCATTTACCACCTGCATACATAGACTTGTCAGAAGCTTTGTGTTTAGGCCACAGGGTAAAATTTGGCATATTCAGTGTATGCCTCTTATTTTGGCTTTATAAAAACATGTATCAGTTTTTTTGCTTTGTCTTGCTTTTCCAGTCTCATCCTCACTCATATGAAGTATCAGAGAGTCTTGAAATATTGATGAGGAATTTTCCAAATGAAAAAATTGAGTTATAAATAACTTCAATGAAACACTCTGTTAGTAAACCAGTAGTAAATCGTGTATTTAATTAAAAGGAATAAATTCCATTTCTAATCAAAGAAAAGGTAAGAGTAGAAAGTTAAGTGGAACTTAACATATTTTGAAAAACCTAGGGCGTTTTGAAAGGAAAGAATCAGTGGATAATCCACTGCAAGGAAAACCACAAAGTAACACATTAGTAGCTTAAGCATGTTTTCTACAAAGTCTAAAATAACATCAGAGGTTGTATGAGATTCTAGACTTCTTTAGGACTGAAATAATGGTGAGAGTTCAGAAAAAATAACTACCTATAGATCAGACGGAGCTGATGCACTGAGAGTGAATACACTTCATGGCAAGTTCTACCCTTTTCTAATGAGTAAATCTTGCAAAAGCTAGAACAACATCCACCAGGACATCATATGATTTGAGTGGTGCATCTACAGGTAGCAGGACACTTCTCCTTCACCAGTGAATGGTTACAGCTAAACAACATTTTCAGATTTCTGCAGTTTCCAAAGAAATCTTGATGCTTGCAAGGATTGGCTAAAATGCAAGAGACAGAAACAAAATCATGAATTATTAGTTGAAAACCAAATCCTCATCTGGTACTTCTCCATTTTCCAAAAATTCCAATTTTTCATGTCTACATAGCCTTTGCACTTTTGCTCTGTTGTTAAAATTGCTGGAATATTATAGAAAAGGGAATGCAGACAGAAAGGTGCTGTCTTACGATTCCCATCTATCTGTACCCTTTGGCTTGCTCCATATGGAAGTCTACAGAACCCAGCGGCCTGTGCAGATCTTCACGTACATACAGATGTGTGAAGCCTGACAGTCTGTTCGTGCACTGAGATATATAGATGTACATCAAGACACTTTCTCTTGAGCTCTCCAGAAGAGGGCAGCAGAAGATTGACAGCGTGATAATGCACGTATTGCTCAACAGCGACACAGTTTACCCCTGATCATAGGATGGTTGAGCTTCGAAGGGATCTCTGGAGGTCGTCTTGTCCAGCCCCCCCTGCTCAAGATTGTGCCTGTTGTGGTGGGATATGTAACCACTGTTATTTCGGGGGGGGGGGAAGGAAAGGGGCAGTTCTAGGATCTTTCCTCCAGATTAGCAAGATGTAAGTACGAAAACCCAAAATGCTACAAAGCAACAACGTTATTATCTGAGGTAATGTAATGTTTGTTGAAAGGAGGAGAATACATTCACTTACTGCAAAGCCCTCTGTCACAGTGGCCGGGACAGTCTGCACATCTTGGTCCGCTTTTGTAAGGTGTAGCTATTTGCATTGCGTTATTTCCTCTGAAAGAAGCACAACACAAAAGAAGGTCAAAGTGTAGCTTTAGGCCAATTAACAGGAGTTCATGTTATTTACCACAATGAAAGGCATCCAGAAGTTTTTGGATAAAATTATTTTCATAGACAGTCATGTTTTAATTTCAGATATTCATATAATACAAGAACTTTGATCTTAAATAGGAGGGACAATAAGGTTTAGGAAAAGAAAATTAATCAATTGTATGCATTTGTATAGCACTATCAGTTAAAAAAAAAATCTTATGTGCTGCTTAGTTCTGCTTTTCTAATGGCTTTCATGTGATTGTGTTTTAAAGGAAATAACCTCAGCAGACGCCTTCTGACATGCAGCTGTTTCAGATATGCTTTTTACCTCTGTGAATATGCATTTGCTGTTGACTTTCACACTACATCTGACTTTCTTGTTTATGGTCAAAGTTATAGCATGATTTGTGCATGACGCTCGATTCTGACACATGCAGACCTTTCTTTGTTCATATGCTAAAATTTCCCTAATATCTGTTTCAAAATGAAATAAAATAAATATTACTGTTTAACCTGATGTTAAACTGACAATTCACATCCACGTTTTCAAAATGATAAATGGTTAAAATAAATGGTAATCACTTTATCCTACATATGACCAAAGGATCGCAGGAGTTTTTGAACACATATCCAGAATTATCATATCTGAAATGAGTAAAAAGGCAGTACATACGGAGGACAATATTGGCAAACATAAAAGTAGTGGAACTGGTTCCTAGGACAATAGGCAACTCCACATCCAATCTGGTAACTGTTGTACCAGATTAGCTGTGGAACAAAAAAAAAACCACATTATTTCAGAGTCATGTTTTGTTGAATTATCATCAAAGAGCTCACAAAATAACAGAACCAGAAGATAATTATTTGTTTCCTTTCATCTGTTTTGCTTTTAAGTTTACAGTTTAACTGTCAGAAAGAGTAAATAGAAAAAAGAGTTAATCGTGTCTCGCGGTTTCCAAATGTTTTTGAACACAGTTTCTGGCAGGACACTAAAATTTAAATTCAAATATTTTCATCGTAGACATTTTGTTTTGACAATTCTTAGTCAGGTATTTCCATCCCTAAGTAGAAAACATTTATTTCTAAGTTAAAGATAAAGGTCTGATACAGTTATAATTTTTTCCTGATGATAAATATCTCCCAGCTCCCTTATGTGTAATCCTGTACTTCTAGCATATCATTGCAGTTCGTTTCAACTCTCCATACCTGAGTATAGCTCTTGATATTGACATTTTTCGAGGTTGCTCCAAATCCGTACTTGAAATTGGAGGACTGACTGCGCCAGACTTGAATTGCTTCAGCCCATGTTCTTGGGTGAGATGATAGTAATACATTCTCACCACAGGTGACACCTGAAGTAGAAGTAAGTCTGTTTTATTACTCAGGAGAGAAGCAAGCTGTAGAGTGGGAGGTAGGATGGAGGAATATTAGCTACATCCTAAAAAAATCTCTACAATGATGATCTATTTACCCTGTGCTTTTAAGAAGAGGACAGCACGCCTGATTCCATGATGGCTGCAGGAAATTTTGTGCTGATTTTGGTGAGCTTTCAGTCACAGGTGTGTATTTGACTACAAAATGTTACACAATAATGTCTGTACTTAGTCATACCAACAGTCATCTATTGTGCTGTCTTGTCTCCAGCAGGAGCCAAAAGCGGACACAAGAAAAGTACAAATTCAGGGCAAGTACATAGCATCCTTCTCTCAAGCTACAACAACATTTTGTCTTTCAGGGTATTTGTCTGACAGAGATGATGTTTTTATGTTCAGTAATTCTAAAAAGATGTTCTACAACATATTAAAAGTTATCCTTATTTCTAGTTCACATGCACAGAGGTCATCTGTAAATTGTCATTAACACATGAGCTTAGGCTCCATATTTGTCACGCACCATTAATAACTCTCTGATCTCTTGGACTGATTTTCATCCCACACTTATTGGCCCATTTCTGAGCATTTTTGGCAGCTTGCTCACTCCACACCTGAAAGACACAAAGTAAGAATTATCCAGGTCACAGATAGGTTAGTGCAGTCCATGAGGGAGAAGAAAAAAAGTGGGGGGTGACTCGGTCATTGTGCACTGAATGCTCCTGTGGTCCTCAACAGAAAGCAGAGGAGTCACGCCAGTTTACACTACTGGGACATGGGCACCACAATTCTTCAGCTCTTAAATGTTGCAGAGCAGGTTATATGGCACAGTACCACACAGTCCTGATCTCCAGATGGTCCTGATTAATAGGAATTTTGACTTCATGTCTGAGTTACGTTTTGCTGAGTGCCATGTATGAAAGCTGAGTTTCAGCCCAGGTGGAGCTGAGGTGAAGTGGTAGATGCCAGCTGGAATTAGAACATGGAGAATATTTGCAAGTCTTACTCTGCATAAATAGCCATAAAGCACTGACCAGCTCATCTGCCCATGGGACAGGGATAACAAAGAATATCAGGGGTGGCAGGAATGGGAACAGTGATGGGCAAAGCAAGCTCAGCTGGGGACAACTGGCTATGCAGATCTAGGTCTGTTTCTCTCCCCTGATAATGTGCAATCCAGAAGCACGCTGCTGCTCACGCTCCTACCCCACCTTTGCTTTACACACTGTTGCCTTCATCCAGGGCATGTGTTTCTCTTCTTGTAAGGGAGCTTCTTATCGCACAGACTAAAGAGTGTTATCCATAATCTGAGAGCCATCACTGCATTTTGTTTCTCATCCTCAGTTTAAAGGCTTTCCCTGAAGAGGCTTGCAGTTGCTGTCTATTGCAACGAATGAGTACAAGGCAAGAGCTTGTGACTCACTGGGCAGGCTATGTTAATGTAGGTTTGACAGCAATAAACAGATGTGGTTGGGGCAAACCTGTGTTCATTGTTCCTGTACAAAAATAACCCTAGGCATGGAACAGTTCCTATGTTACTTAATTGGATTTTTCTGAGTAGAGAAACTAAGACATGCTGGTTAAGAGAAAGGTTTCAAATAACACTTGTGGTCCATCCTGAGACATTTGCAATGATTTTAGAAGTGCTTGTAGGATTAAAGTGTGCAAAATTAAGAATGAATCCTGCAGAAACAAAAGGATAAAATTCTGATTTCTTCATCTCAGTCCCAGAGCGCCTTTCCTGCCCTCTCTGTTCACTGAGTGTGGGTCGTTTAGAAGGCTACAATCTTCTTCTAACGATATGGAAAGAAGGCTAGTTGCAATGCATAACTTACCATCTTCAGCATGTTCCTGGCTGAGGGAATTACTGATCTCCGTATTTCATTGTGTTCATCAAGGATCTGGTTTTGGTTTTGAATGTTGGAATGTGGAAAGGAGGGCATGTTCATTTGTTTATGCTGAAAACCCTGGAAAACAACAACAATGAAGGTTCCAGAAGTTTAATAAGCAAGATAAATTATGAGCTTCTTGTCAAAGTAGACCTTCTTGGAAATTCCCATCTTTCCTTTATTCGTTATTCTGTTCTTATAATTGCAGATATTTTTTTGCTTGCTTCCTTGATTTGAACTGCACTTGTCATTAGGAGGCATGTCCCTAAATTAAATTTGTAGGTAGGAATTCTATTTTCATATGTTTTGCAGACCATCTTCTAAGACATCTAAGGTCAAGAAAACAATGAATGATTTAAATTGTTTCTTACATGGTGATGTCAGGTCATGAATCCTTTCAGAAAAAAAAGTTGCAATGCATATGTTGAAGTTTTCAGATGAAAACATCCCTCAGGAAAAGATTCTTCCCACTTAAGGTCTAAAAATGAGACGTCTCAGTCTAAGCTAGACACCTTCTCTCTCTTTGTCATTACTGGAGAGGGCAGAGGTAGCTATGCAGCCTGCTCTAGGTGACCCTGCTTCGGCAGGGGGGTTGGACTGGATGACCCACAGAGGTCCCTTGCAACCCCTAACATTCTGTGATTCTGTGATTCTGTGATCCCGCAAAAGCTGAACTCATTTTTAGGACTGGAAGAACTATTCTGTACAACTACCTCTTTCTCCTTGCTTTGTTTGTAGAGAAAGCCTGACAGAGATCTGAACAACTAATACTTTGATGCTAAAGTCAGCGAGATGAGTTCTGCCATTGGTTTCACGGTCTCTTTTCTATGGACTGGTTCGTCTAATTTAGTTTTATCTGTCTAAGCCATAGATGTAAATACCTAAAGGTCATGTCAGTTTGCTGTTGCGGTCAATGAGAAAAGCGTAAAAGGAGAGAGACTAAATTCTGAAATGTCCAAGTAACATGGATGAATCCTACTGCTTTGCCTTCAGAGCTCAATTCCAGGTTTTAAAGGCTGTAGTCAGTGGTGTCAAATGACATGTAATGCCATTTGAAATGCCCAGAGAGCTCTACCTAGCCTCATATTGTTGCTTCAGAAAGGTATAACTGTCTGTACAGCCGCCAATGAACAGCTTAGATACTCTGGAGAGTCTCAAGTTGCACTAAGACACTTCTGTTTGGGAAACTGAACCTACTCCAAGAGGTCATACATCTTGTTTAACTTATGACATTTACAGTGGTAGAAATAACATCTCAGACAGTTATTTTGGACTGCTGCTGTATTCAGGTAGAGGCAACAAGCAACTCAGGGCATAGATCACCGAAGATTTATTGAAGAAAGAGATGATTGGCATCCCTGGAGTACTTAGTTCTTTTCATTCATTATTAAGCATATCTTCACACTCATGTGTCTAGTTAGTAGATATCGAGATATTACAAGATTAGTCCGCTCTAAGGAGAGGTGAAATCTAGTTTTCTGATACTTAAGTAAACTATTTTAGAATGCCATCAGTTCATATTTTTTGGGAAAATGTATTTTTTAAATTATTCTTGTGAAAAGCAGAATATTTTGATATGCAGAATAAATATTTTAATACAAAAATCAAGAAAACCAAGAGTTCATCTTTATTGTGAAAGGACATATTAACAATAATTTCGACCCCAAACTGTAAAGCTCTAGAGACCACTAGACCAGACTATGCCACATCAGATATCTGTACAATGTTCTTGCTTATGGCTCTTCTGAATAGATGAATGCTCCTACCTGTCCATCAGACTGGTGTAGCAAAGCAGCCAGGAAAATGATTGCAGTTAGTAGATCCATTTCTACAGAGAAAAAACAAAATATAAAGACCAAAATCCGTTAATCTCTGTTGCATAAAGTTTGTGGTGTAATGTAGTATGTAAGCAAGACACAAAACTATTGCAAAGTCAAGCCTGCCACACATCAGATTATTTTAGTTGATACCTAGCAGAGTTGAATGTGCTGAAACTGGAACAGGTTGCCCAGAGAAGCTGTGGATGCCCCCTCCCTGGAAGTGTTTAAGGTCAGGTCGGATGGAGCTCTGAGAAACATGGTCTAGTGGAAGATATCCCTGCTCATGGCAGGGGGGTTGGAACCAGATGATCTTTAAGGTCCCTTCCAACCCTTACCATTCTATGATTCTATGATTCTATGAAACTGTGCAAATGAGTGTATGATGGTGCATGGGCACCATTGTCTTGTACACAGAGAAGTCTCCACCTTGCACTGCAACAGGGACAGTTAGTAACATAATCTTGTGTGTTCCTTGTAACAGATGGACCAGTCCCCTTTTGACTTCTTTATTCAAGTTATCTTGAATTTGCACCATTTCCTTCATCTTTGCCTCCTTGTATAAAAGATAGCAAGATAGCTTATTAATTTGTTCAGTAGGGTCATATCAGTGTCCTGCTCCAGCAAGCATAATACCTATTGGGAAGTGGTACTGTGGAGTGGAGCACTGAACACATCAACAGTTGTCTCCGTTCCTTTCCTGCTCCCTGTTTCCTCATCAAGTCAGGATCATACTGGCTCCAGTAAATGGTGGTGATCACCCTCAAGTTGCATCTTACACTTCAACATGAACAAAACCTTCATGAAATAATATTGGCTATTGCCCTCTGGCTGCTAAGATGCCTTATAGAAGGAAATACCATGGTATGTACACAGACAGTCTGAGACCCACTCATATTCATGGGGTAATTTTTCTACATGTCAAAAGAAGCAAAGGTTACATATCTTTTCATTATTGAGGATATAAAGGAAATCATGTATTTTTAGTTGGTAAAGAGTAAATGTGTGGCAAAATCCCAAGGAAGAATAATTTTGAGCTCAAGGGGTTACCTGAAAACTGACTGAAGGAAGCAAAGAAAACAGATGTAATAAAAACTGTTGAATGCAATAAACCTCAGAGCTGGCCTCTGAGAAAAATCCATCGCATGAGTAGTACAGGTGAGCAGTAGAGATCTTGGAAATCGTGCTTGACTGGGAAACTATTGGGATAACAACGGTTAAAACCATAAATATATAATGAAAATATAAACAATCCACCAATTCGTCTCTACTAGGTGATTAAATAAACATGTCGATGTTAGGTGAGAAGAATAAGTTAAGAGTTTTTCCTTCTGTCAGGAACTGAAGGGTGGATTCACACCTCAGAGAATTAGCAGCAAGTTACCAAGGCTCTGGAAATACAGCTTACATTTCATTCTTATTTCACTGAGTAGGATGAACATTTCTTGTTCCTACAATGATGACTTGGAAGAGACGGCATTTACAGTGTTATTTATATCCTGTTCATTGTTTAACACTTGAAATTGCCTCTAGATTTTTGATCTGATCTCCCTTCATTTATGTTGTGTTTATGTTACTGAAATCAGTGGATTTACTTGCTATTTAGTGCTATGTGAGTGAGTCAGCCTGCATTTGTGGTGTCAGAAACTACTGCTTATTATAGAGAAAATAATTATAATAATAAAAAGAGTAATGATGAGAGTCCAGAAAGTTGTTGGTTTTCTTCTCAGACGTTTTTGTGTGACTTTCATTTATAATTAGTGGAACAGCTTAATTGCTTTCATCTTCAAGCTCTATACATTGTGATCTGTAACTGGGCACAAGCAGGTTCAATTATAATCCTTATCTGGGGTTAAACTTTCAAATAAAAATCAGCCCTGAACAGAGGGACTGGGAAAGGCTGGCCAGAACACTGGAAAATATGAAGTTTTTCAAACATCTTTCTTTGTGTGTGAGACACCTTTTACATTCATTCACATTTTATGAGTATTGCACCCTAGTTTTCAGTAGGAATTTTCCAACACACATCACAGTGTATAATGTCATGGTAAAGGGCTTGAAGTAGCGATGCTCTTGGCAGCATTTAGCTTTGAGGTTGAGAGTGACTTCCTCTGAATTTAGATGTTAATAACCATCGGCATAGCTAGAAACATTCATCATTTTGACAACACAGGGAAGACTTTCCACTAAGACTGGAGGTCAGTCAACCAGAGAACATAAATGTAGCGTGTGGTTTTCACACCCAGCCAAGAGATCTTAGGGCTAATGTTCACAGCAAAGTGTTCATGAAAAAGTATAAGGCAAAAGTCCATATATCAGAAGATGACCATCAAGCCACTGTTGGAACAAGGTAGTTCTTTAATTTTTAGGTTCCCTGCTACAAAGAGCTTGAACCTACCTCTAGGGAAATTAAATAAAAGACGAAAAGTTAAAACACTAGTCCCTTTTCACTTGCATGGTAGCAATGTAAGACTAAGCAGTCCGAGCTCAAACCAAAAGCTGTTAGGTTATTCTGTGCAATGTGCTGTGTTCTTTTATGAGCTCACAAGGTAATGAGCTTGGAGTATCGATTCCCAGACTAATACTAACAAAAATGATGGCATAGCACTGCCATGCAGAGATGTGACTTTGAATCCAGTGGGCTTCGTATTTACATTATGATGCCATTGCACCTTGGCTAAGAAATCTGAACTCTTAGGAGGTCTATTCATCCTATGGAAACACCAGGAGACTGTGATCTGGTGACTATAATGCTCCTGGTACTAGATAGGTGGCAGCTAGCTCGATTGTTTATTCCAGTACTGTATTCTGTCACATGATATGAATCACAAAGACATATCCTATCACACCAAACACTTCATGTCATTCAGACATTCAGTCTTTAGCTTGTTTTCCCATGAATGCATAAGGATAGCACTTGCATGTGGCAGAGGCAGGGATCTCACTCATATTAATGAAGAATGAACTCTCAAACTGAAGGGATATCTTCGGCCACTGAGGAGTTATCTTGTCCTTACATGCAGAAACAAGATCTTTCTGGGACTGCCCAGACAAGTGGTACAACCGGAAACATAAAAAATTTCTAGCTCCAGAAGTAAACTTGCTTAAAATACTACTGCACGTCTTCAGTTGTCAGACTGTACAATCAAATCTGTCCCTTGGAGTAAATGTATTTGGCATTACTTTCAAGGTCAAAAGATGACAGTTCCCAGATACAATTATCCTTCCACGTCAATAATATTCAATCCGCTAAATCACTACTATGCTTCTGAAAAGACAAATGCTAACAGTGCAATTTTAGGTAGCTCTGCTTGAAAACTGGACATTTCATGCAAACTTTTTTGATCCTAAAAAAATAAAATCCTTAGATAAAAAGTCAGAAACAAAGTTCTATTTGAAAAATACAGTCCAGGCTTTTTGTGCTTAGTCATGGTTCTTCAGTCCTCAGCAGAGCCTTTTTTCTCCGAGCTGTTAAAGCTTTCAGGGTATAGCAGGTTTGAAAGTTTTCAAGAGCGGGAATATTTGTATTTCCAGTTACTTCGATAGAAGTTTTTTCTACCTTCTCTGAGTTTACATCTTTAACTTTCATTTTGTAAAAAAATTTTCCATCTGCATTAAGAAAACACAATCAGCTTGGTGCATACTGTGAGAAGTAATAGATATTTTAATACTGTATATACCTGAAAGCTTGGACAGATAGTTAATATTTCTAGATGGCAAAATTCTGAGTTCAGCTATACTGGTATAACTGAATACTCAACTGAAATAAATTCAACATAATAATAATTCAAATGACATTAGAAAAGCACTTCCTGTGATTGATGACCCTCTGCAAAACAGATTAATGTATGTTTCACTTTTGAAGAATGAAGTGAGTCAAAGTATTACCTTTTGATCTAAAGAAATATGGGAATTAGATTTCACTAAAGTCATTCCTCACACAGACAGGTGGAAGATCTGCTTTCTAAGCAGAAAATATAATTGATTTTTAAATTATTTCTCTGGGATTTTTATAAGCAGATGCTCTTTCAATTATCACATGTGATACAACTTAGTTATTAACTACATTAGCCTTTGTAACACAGTTCCCAGTCAATACCGACCAAGTGACTCTATGGATAAAATATCTAACACTGAAGTTAAATGCTGCATACATTACCTTTGTCCAGCCAGAATCCTTCTGTATATTAGGAAGAGTGGCAGAAGTTAGAGACTGTTCTCACTCTAGGGTTGTATATATATATAGATGCATTCCCTTCTCCTTCCTTGTCAATATTTGTTGCTGATAAATGACATCGGCTTTGGGGCTGCACATTTTAGAAGAAAGAATTTTTCTTAAGGAACAAGTGACTCAAAAAGAACCAATCCAACTGCATTGTTCTGGATTTTATTGCCTGTCTCCAGGGAAAGGAAAGAGAGAAGATAAAAGGTCTGTCCTTTTGCAGCACTTTGACTTTGCCAAAATACTTGTAGTCTGATCAGCAAGCTGCAGTGCTGATGTTGTGTTCACAAAATGAAAGCTCAAGTTTCGGGATGGCTGCTTTGCAATTGTCTCTTCTGGCTCTGGAAAAAGAGTGGAATAAATATTTTGAGACAGAGGCGTAAGTCAGCAAATCACTGCATAGCCATGCACAGAAAGACCTGCACACTGGGCAAAGAAGTGATATTTTCTTCCAAGTGATTCCTGAACGTCCATTTGCTAAACAAAATTTATATTGCGTTAGCTCACTGAGGCCAAAAGGCTGTGGCACTAGGCATTACTGTACACACAATTCACCCCATGTGTAGCTCAAGAGTAACCTGCAGGCAGAATGGCTGCAGACATGTCCATCTTCTCCCTGTAGTCTGAAGACATGTGGCATATGTTTGCTTTTTTGCTCCAGTGCAGCAGCATTCAGGTCACCTTTCCTTTTTGCAGAATCTTTTTTTCCACTCCTTTCTAAGGTAATATCATGAAGTCAGCTTTGACAGGTGCTCGATGCTCAACTCTGCTCTATATAAACAAAACCTGTCTTGCTTCCTTCCATGCTGCCTGTTGGCTTTCAGAAGGCATAAAGCATCTGCACATCTCCTCCTGCTCTCTTTGCAGTTCCCTTCCTTGTCCTTGCCTTCGCTGTTATGCCTTGCACATTAAGCACCATTTTTGTTACACCACGTTGATGTTCCTGTCTGTAGTACAGCTCAATAATGTTGAACGGTTTCCTATTTTCCACAGTATTTCTGCAGCCATGTGCTGCTGCCAGAACTTTAATATTGGATTATAACTCCTTTCTAACACAGCTGCTTTTGTTCTTTATTTATATAGTGGACTGCACTATGGGAAATCGCTTGTGATAATGTCTCCCATATCCTGCTATGTTCTGAGATAAAAGCAAGGGTGTGTTTTTACTTGAAGTGCTTGTGGCAACTTTGATGAGACCAGGGTTATGGCCATCAGAAAGACTGATAAATTGCTCATCATACTTATTAAGATAGAATCTCTACTGACTGTGTGGGGAGGCAGTCTAGCACCTCCAGACGCTCAGTGTCCTGGGAGATAGTTTCATTATTTAACCCTCTCCACTGTACTCAGAAATTTTCATGAATTTACTACAGTCACCTGAGCTGATTTATATTATTAAAATTGAATAATATTACTGCAATTATTTCTTTAGTGTGGCACAACTGTTTAAATAAAGAAATACATTTGTTCTCCAAAGAATGTCTGTCAGATATGTTATAATTCATGGTCTATGGGTAAAATAATTGGGAAGAAAACAAAGACTAATAAAACTGGCATCTGGGACCATGGTACAAAAAGTAATTTATCATATAAATTCCCACTTCCTCATGTGCATTAACTGGAGGGGTGGAGTAATGTAATTTAAAAAAAAAAGAATTCTACAGGATTTTACAAATGTGTGTATTTTTTTAAAGACAAATCAACAGAAAGTACTTCAAAAAAAAAGAAAACATCTTGAGAGATTTCACTGTGGAAGTTCTTCTTCCAGCCCTTGCATATGAGGATATATACATGAGGAACTACTGGAGACAGTCTGGCCGAGGTCTGTGAAGATGATTAGGGGACTGGAGCATCTGTCCTATGAAGAAAGGCTGAGGGAGCTGGGTTTTTTTAGCCTGAAGAAGAGAAGGCTGAGAGGGGATTTTAGAAATGCTTATAAATCTTTTAAAGGTGGGTGTCAGGAGGATGGAGCCAGACTCTTTCAGTGGTGCCCAGCGACAGGACAAGGGGCAACGGGCACAAGCTGAAGCACAGGAAGTTCCGTCTGAACATGAGGAAGAACTTCTACACTCTGAAGGTGATGGAGCCCTAGAACAGGTTGCCCAGGGAGGTGGTGGCTTCTCCTTCTCTGGAGATATTCAAAACCCACCTGGACGTGATCCTGTGCAGCCTGCTGTAGGTGACCCTGCTTCGGCAGGGGGCTTGGACTAGATGACCCACAGAGGTCCCTTCCAACCCCTACCACTCTGTGATTCTGTGATAAACCTGAACTACAAGTATCTGATTTGAGCTCAAGCAATGAAGGCAAAATTCCAGTTTCTTCAGTTCTTTAGTTCCGCTGAAGTCAGTGACAGCTTAACTAGTGCCTTTGATTAAAATTCCTGCTGTTCTGTGTGGTTCAGGTTTTGCGTAGATTTTTTTCTTATTGATACGAAACACCTTGCAGACCTGATCCTTTGCATAAAGGAACATGGTTAATTTCTTCCACACAGCTCAACTCACCTTCCAATCCAGATTATTATTAGGGAGATAACCAACAGGGTAATATTTCAAACAGATACGGTTAGATGGGAGTAGATGCCACACAAAAAAATCTAGCCCAGGCAAAGGCAAGGTACATAAATGCAAAACCTGCCAGAGTGTTTGAAGGCTATTGGAATACCACGATTGAGATTCTGAGAGTAGACAGCTTGCAAATTGGAAAGTTTGACTACAGTTCCATTATAATACTGCACCGTTGTTTTTGAACTGGAAGAGGCTTGTGTTCAGCCAGCATGGAGAGAAGATATAGCAAATCCACGCTCCTCAGAGAAACATACAATTTGATATCTGCCCTCATTCTTTGGAGAGCAAAGCTACACACCACGGTTTTTCTCCACCGCTTGTCAGTCTAAGCAGATGTACTCATTAGATTGCTGCCCACTGTGGCACAGCTGCAGTCTTTAAGGGTTGAAATTGGCTTTCACTTTACAAAGGAGACATTTCAGGCACCATTGCCTACAGGTGATTTTTCAGGTCCACTGTCAGAGGCAGTCCTGCAGACTGGCAGTGTGACTGCTCCTCATTTCCTGGGCTGCGTGGACTTGGCTGGCTGAGTGTAAGCCTCTGCTAAACACGGCTTAATCTGATCTACAGAGGTGAGGGGTGAGGAGTAGCTGAGAAAGACCCATACCACTGCTTACTAGTTAGATTTTTAAAGAGACTTCTGCTCAATCCTGATATTGTTTTTGTCCTCTCCTTCTAGGGGATGCTACTGGGATTTGTATGCTTATATATACAGTATAATGTCAGTGACTTGTAATTTTAAAGCCACTACAAATAAATGTTGTTCAGGTTATTTGCTCTCTGGCAAGTAGTAAGGAAATTCTTAACAAATGAGGCTGTAGACTAAGCACACACGTATAACTGTCTGACAGTGTGGTTACCTAAGGCAGTGTTATTTCAATGACTGCTCACTTCTGCCACAGACAAATCCTCTCAGAAATAGATTTAATAGCTAAATACATTTTTATATTGCCTACAAAATAGGAAGGAAGCATTCCTGAATTTTCTGATCTCTTGCTTTGAACTGTAAAGGGAGATTTTTAACTTCTGGTGACTCATAAACAGGAGTTGATTACTCTTACATTCTTCCTAGGAGAAATCAGCACCCTAGAAACAGAGCACAGGAGACTAAATTATGAGGAGTAGGTTTTTTTCTTTTCTTTGTAATGACAGAGGTCATCTTGGCAGTTGACAAAATAAGAGATAAAATTATCAGCATAATCAAGGACTGGCCAGGTGCTAAGGCATGATATTCAGTGACCTAAAACATTGAGGATCCCATTCTGTGAATAAGTAAAATAAAATATGAATCCTTTAATTTCCCATACAATTTTGATTTGTTTGACAAAACATTTTTTCTAAAGTACTAGTCTGATTCTTAGTTAGAAATAATCTTTTATAGAAGAAAGTTGTCTTTGAAACCAGATTTAGAAACTTATAATAACCCTAGCATATTGTTACTTGAAAAAAAGTATTGTTGAGAAAAAGGAAAATATTTTTTTTTCATAGGCAAATACAAATGTACATTATTTGGCTAATCCATCACTTCTTATAATCACCTCACTAGGAAATTCGCACTGAGCATGTGTTAATTTGTTAGTTTTATTGAATAAATATTTGACTACCAGATTTGAAGTGGAATTCACTTCCCTTACACTGGCTATCGAGAAGTTAAGCATCTACTCCAAACTCGTTGTCTAAACTCCTAGTAATTAATGGACGAGACGGGTGTAACCAACAGGTCATTCTTTCCATTGGAAGTTAGGGATCTCAGGTACATGCTTTGAATTAAGAGCATATGAAGTAGAAACTAAGCACACTAACAAGCAGCTCCACCATGTCCCTTCTACATGCTTCCCCTTTCTGGGAGGGGACGAGACACTTATAGAGGTTTTGAGCACATGGATATTATTTTTTCTAACCTCTCCTGCTTCTGCAAAGTCCCAGATCTCTCCAGAAAATGAGGAAAGCACAGAGTGCAATGCACAAACTGTAGTCATTGCTGCTAACCTGCTGCTAGTGCCCATCGTTTGGACTGCAGCTAGATTATTAAAGTATTCAACCTGAAACAAAAACCTGATGCAGTGATTGCCCTAGTGATTGCAGTAAGTCTCCTTTTGTGACACTGTGAAACTTGAAAGCACTGCCTATGTGATTATTCATAACCAAGGAAAAAAATGTAAAAAACTAAATGAACCAATAGTAACTGTGCATAAGCACAGTATAATGAAATAATTTTAAAAATTGTCAACCAGAAACTTTGAAAAGCCTATTTCCTCCCTTCTTCCCCCAGAACGGGATCTAAATAGAATCACAGAATCATATAATTGTTTGGGTTAGAAGGGGCCTTTAAAGGTCATCTAGTCCAACTCCCCTGCAATGAACAGGGACCTCTTCCACTAGACCGCCTGTCAGATGTTTTTCTACATGATTCTTAAAAGTCTGCAGCAAGGAGAAGTCATGATTTCCTTGCGTAATAAACTTCATTCCTTACTAGTCTTACTATTCAAAAACTTCTCTTAAAGTCTAATATACGAAATTGCAAAAGGGATTTTTTTTGTGGGGTGGAAGTTTTGCATGAAGTCCAGAATGAATTAACAAGTGATTCAATTACTACAATTGTACACTTTTCATACTAAAGCTCAATTTGTGCATGTGTTCTTGTCCTTTTCAATGTTTTTTCTTGAAACATGGCAAAGCTGAGAATGTAAAAAAGTAACATTGCTCTTTTTTAACTGCATGAAGTTTGACACTCCAGCTAGTGTTTAGATCTAGTAATTAATTAGAAACATTTTCTAAATCTATACTGTGTGATATTAAGGATCTGGCTCTGGAAAATAAATTTGGGGTAAAATTCTTTCCAACTCCTGGGACAACTCAATAGTTACTGCCTTTGCATTTGAGCTAGTCTTTTTCATTTTGTTTTCTTGTAAATAGCTAAAAACTACTTTTAAGCTCACCTTTAGGAAGCAATATATCTAATACATTTAAACGTTAGATTAGAATAAGAGAAATGATCAGATACAGATCAGTGAGACAGATAAGCTACATCCCTTCAATCTCGTTTCTCCCAGAAAACAAATAAACCAATGCCTGTTGTAAGTGAATGTTAACTACAATATGGAAGGGTGCAAAGAAAGAAAACCTTCTGTACGGAAACCTCATGTAGAACAAAACTCTTTTTTTTGCATATGTCTTCCTCTGTGAGAGTCTGATGTACAGAAAACATAGTTATGCCCAGCTGATGTTTTAGAACAAATCCTTTATTTGAAATAAATCTGGCCGACAGAAAACAAAGCAAACAAACAGCAACATTTCCCAGAAACCAAACTGGCATTTGATATAGATGATTTATTTAGTGATTGGGTTTTTTTTTAAAAAAAAGGAAATGGAAAATACATCCCTTTCCTTCTAATAGTGAAAGACACAAAACAATACAAAGTCCAGATTATCACAGATATCTCAAATGTAATGAAGATCTGGAGGTATTTCTTTCTTACAAAAATGGTTTTAAGGGCTCAGCTTCAGCTGACGTCATTAATGACTTCAGTCATAGCTATCTCTCTGTAAAACAGGATGTACAAACAACTAAAGTTTTTCATGAATGCCTTTTTATTTGCTACATGTATCTGCTGCGAAAAGGTGTTTCTCTAGTCTAACGGGATGACAATGTGGGGACTTTTGCCGTGAATTCTTTAAAAAAGTGTCAGCCTTAAATTCATTCCATTCTACGGGACTGGCTGCAGTAAGCAAATATGAAACACTTGCAACACTGAAGAGATGTATTAAGATATTCTCCATTTAAAATCACAGTATTCCAGCATGAAGGGTCATTTGCTAATTAATTGTAGTTTGACTCACAGTAATTACTGAAATAACTGCGAAGCTTGTTTGTGGAGGCTTTTCTCCTTTTTTTTACAATATCATAGAGGTTATAGCGTTCTGAAACGAGAATCTACTTGATAAAAGATGGATCTAACCTACGTGACCAGAAGGCGTATTACATACCCATTCACAGCTTATCTTGTCTGAGAGGGCTTTCCACACACCTTGCTGAATCTGAACCATTCCACAGTCTGACATGCAGGAATCAAAGGGTTAGATGGAAAAAAAGGCAAGGAGGAGTACTTTATTGCATGAAAAAGGCCCTGTGACAGAATCACAGAATCACAGAATCACAGAATGGTAGGGGTGGAAGGGACCTCTGTGGGTCATCTAGTCCAATCCTCCTGCCAAAGCAGGGTCACCTACAGCAGGCTGCACAGGATCTTGTCCAGGCGGGTCTTGAATATCTCCAGAGAAGGAGACTCCACAACCTCCCTGGGAAGCCTGTTCCAGTGCTCCGTCACCCTCAGAGGGAAGAAGTTCTTCCTCATGTTCAGACGGAACTTCCTGTGCTTCAGTTTGTGCCCAT
>Ga0065711_1034312_pt1 | contig 23988 bp, 10 predicted proteins | sample Hoacrofraction12_FD_59098 | JGI IMG/M metagenome (GOLD analysis project Ga0065711, IMG submission 59098) | Hoatzin crop microbial communities from Cojedes, Venezuela - Epithelial fraction 12 v2 (version 2) | ecosystem: Host-associated > Birds > Digestive system > Esophagus > Crop | place... | reverse complement strand
AGGCTGCCCAGGGAGGTTGTGGAGTCTCCTTCTCTGGAGATATTCAAGACCCGCCTGGACAAGGTCCTGTGCAGCCTGCTGTAGGTTACCCTGCTTCGGCCCGGGGGGTTGGACTAGATGACCCACAGAGGTCCCTTCCAACCCCTACTATTCTGTGATTCTGTGATTAAATGAAAGGCAAAAGCATTACAGATATAACAAAAAATATGAATAGAAATGTACACTTGAAGCGTGCAGATGCTTTTCTCAGTGATTTGGGATAAGCAGTCATGCAAATTTTAAATCAAAAATTAAGCACTAAATGTACTTTTAAAACTTACTGCCATAATGAAGGATTTTTTTATTCTGCAGCTGATTTAATTATGAGAATATTTGTGACACTTAGACATTTTACTGATGCTGAGATATGATGTATCTATAAAACCAAAAAGTATCCAACAGTCTTTCTTCTCAAAGAAACCTTATTGGATCACTTCTCTGCTTCCCATTCCATTTATATTCAGCACTGAACATCTGTCTTTGATTAAGAAATGGAATATTTTGGCTTTGTATATAAAGATATGTAAAACATGTATGCATACAAACATGGAAAAAGCAGAACTAGTTCTGCAGTAGTTGCAATATAATAGTTAAAACAAAATCTACTTTTTTTTTGCTTTGTGATTTCTTTGACTTCTGTTTTCATGGAACTGTCCATGCAAGCATTAACATTATATGTGACTCACCACAAGGGTTTCTTTAAAATAACCTGAAATAACTGTTGTTCCATAATGTCCGGTATTTTAAGATTCATTGACTTTATGGCATCTGACAGGGTAGCTTATCTAGTAGCTGTAGTAGGAGAGGGGAGCTGAAATAAATTCCATCCTTCACAAGTTTCCTCCAAAGGATCATCTTGGAATTTCTCCTAAAGGAGAGGTAAGAAGATAAGCAAAGGTGTTTGTGTAACTGAGAAGCAAATTGAAGAGGAGGTAACACAGTTCGTTGGATTTATTTCTTATCTTGGCCTCCTGCTGTAGGTGATTATTTATATTATTCCAAAATACGGAAGCCTCAGTTATAAGCTATACCTTGTACTAAGTAGTGATCCAAAACTGCAGAAATTATATTTTTTTTCCCTAAAAACTCTTCAGTATACCTATGGTAAGTATTTAATCAGGCGTCCTTATTTGAGGTAATGCAGATATTTGGGTAAACATCAAGTAACCTCAATTTAAGATTAAAATCAAGCGTAACTTTATGCTGCATAGTAACCCACTCCCTGGGCTTCACTGTTTCATGTACTATTTTGTAATTCAGTGTGCATAATTGTTCATGGAACACTTGGCTATAAAACAAAGTTGAAAAACAAGCAGTCATTCTGCAATCAATATTTGCTTTAAAAGATTAGATAAGTAATTCTAGAACTGCAGAATACTCTTAATCTAGCTAATCTGGCATGCAATAGCTTCAAAAATACTATCTGTACATTCTTCATTACTTTTTAAAGTAAAGTGAGAAAAAAGTATAATCACCCTCTAAAACTGTCGTAATTTTGCAGCCTACCACTGAGATGCCTATATTAACTTCTGTGCTTGTAGATATAAATCATGTTGCATTCAGGAGAACACCATCCTAATTAAAAAGTTTTGGTTTATGAAGTCTGTTTTGTAGATCACCAAACACTTGATTGAATTAAAACAGAATCAGTTAGTGGCAGCATTCTCCTGTATTTATGATGATAGCTTTTTCAGCCTGAGAAACTGATGAGTGGTCCATTGAGACTGCAAAAACTATTCAGCTCCAGCAGTCAGTTTCAGCTAGTGTAGTTGAGAGGTGCTGAGCTGCAAACAGATAGGATTGAAGTGCTGGCATCTCAGTTGAGTTAATACATACTCAATTATTTAACTTCATTCCTACTTCTGTTGAAAGTTTACCTCTCTGATCTGGAAACTGAGGTTTGTTAAAAAATCAGTGGAATTTCTGTAGCAACTATTTGTTCACTGCTTCCTTAGCTGCTAGGGCTGCCCACCAGTGCCTAGACATTCCTCAACAGAATGGGGCAAAGGAAAAGTTTCTAACTGATGTTTTGATCAGTGAATAGATAATTTAGGCCAGCACACTCGAAAGACTATTTCCAACCCCATCCCATACTGCTGGAGAGAACTCCCCTGGATCTACTGATGCTCCAGCTGTACCTGAGAGGACATTCTCAACCCTGCATCTTCATCTTTGGATTTATTGCTGTAGGTAAAAATAACTGATGTTCTTATTATGCTGCAAGGTTCATTTTTACAGATCTTCAAAGGACAAGGCACAAAAGAAGCATATGAGAAGAGAAAACTTCTTTTCTTTCGCTTTTCTTTGAAAGTTTGACTGTAGGTGGTGTATGAGATATTGTAAGATTAAGCTTATTATATTTCACAGATTTAGACCTTCTTCTCTCTTACTTATTTGACTTTGGCATTATTTATAAACATAATTGAAAATATCCAGGCCAAATTTATGCACATAATTAGCCTAGCCTGAGCAGGCAATCATCTTGCATTTTAAAGTAGTTAGCCACAGTCCTCAAAGTAGCGAATGTGAGCTGAATGCAACAAAAACAGTGACAATTCCCTGACTTTTCAGAGAGTTCACACAGCAAGAGAAATATCAGCTACTGCTGCAAGGAAGGATATTTCGCAGCCATACATTTGCCAGATGTTCAGACTGGGCTGTTCCCTGTTTGTAGGGTCTGACATGTTGGATAAACCAATGTTGATAAAGATGTCTTAAAAAAAAATCCAAAACTCTTTTTGAAGATAGTGATTGGTTTAGTTGAACAAAGGAGTAAATATAGAACACCTTAGGACACTGGGAGATTTATTAGGAAGCAACAGTTTCACGTTCATGCACATAAGTGATACTGTAATCGTCAGGAAGAAGGCTGAAGAACAAAATTATCTGTAGATGCCACTAACCCTTATTGTGAAATTTCAGCTGAAGTTCTGAGGTTAAGCTTGTATATACATCATCCTAAGCACAGACCCACAAAAACATGTTGTCCCACAGCGGGAACCGTACTCCAGGTTCATGACATGTTGATATGCACAGCTAGACCCCTCGACCAGCAGCAAGATTATATTCTTCTCTAATCTCCTGAACTACCACATTTAAGGCCATTGCCTGGGTTATTTGTTTTGCTGCTTGTAATCACTGATCTAAACAGGTTTTGGTAAAACTCTTCATCTGTCTGATCCATAAACTTCTTTGAGTGGTTAAACTTAGCTGATTAGGCTGCAATAGTACACAGCTTGTTTTTGAATACCAGTGTGAGTGCAATTGCAGTATTAGAAGGTACTGACAGTGAGATGTCGAGCAGACCTAGCTGTCTTAAAGTATTGTTTGACAGTAGAAGAAAAAGAGCAAGTAACATCGCAGGTGCTATTGTGTTTGGCCATACCGTTTGGAAATTTTATTTGGATCTAGTGCCAGAAGCACCTTTCAGAACATCCCTGTACTGAATTATTTGCTGAAAAACAAACCAGTGAGAGATAAGTGACCCCTCATATTTTGTGGAATTATGACTCATCGAGGTTTGTTTTTTTTCCTTGTGTGTACTTTAATTATTAAGGCTTCCTGTGATGTCTGCTTTGCTCTTTACTTTTGAGCTGATGTTGTTTAAGGATAGTATAGATGTAAATATCACTGACAAAATGTAATCCAAAAATGTAAGCTGTGACTGCAATTCAGAGATGCTGTAACTGTTTGAATTTCAAAGCCAAGAGGCAAAGCAGTTTTAAATAAGTGTATTAATATGAAGTGCCACATTTCAGATATAACAGCTCTTTTATAGGCTGTAAGAAGTACATATGAGCTGGCAGAAAGAGAAGCCATTTTATATGTTGCTATGATGAGATTTTGATATTGTCAGTGCTTGTTGGATGGATGCAGTTTTCACGTCTCACATATTTTGATATAACATTTACCAGTAACTACTTTTTCCTCTGAAATTAATCTGAATAGGAGCCAAACCCCTCACCTTGCTATACAGAATAACACAAAGGACTAATGCAGCTCTGAAACTAGAGGCTGAAATCTCATCTTCACAGGCACCTGGTACTTAGATTACTTATAACCCAAGATACAGTATTGTGAGGTGATTTCTAAGTTTTCTTTAAAAAGAAAAAAATTTGAGTTTAAATTTCCAAAATTTAATTTGCATTTTAGCCACCTGTATGGGTAATATTAATATTATTTAAATGTTTCCATGCTAGACCATATCAGACTTCGTAAAAATAATGCACCTAGTATGCAGGGGGGCTGGACTAGATGATCTTTAAGGTCCCTTCCAACCCAAACCATTCTACGATTCTATGATTCTATACTCAAAATACTGTCTGCACCAAAATCTGACACTAATTTTCCTTCAATTTCACTTTTGACTGAATCTATTGCTGAAAAAATCGTGTGGCTGAAAGTAGATTCAAAGAAGGTTTTTGAAAAAAAAAATCCAAAACCAATTTGGTTGGAAGCTGAGGGAAAAACCCCAGTCCTTAAATATGATGTGCATTAGAATAAGCAGTACAACGATTTCTTGAAGTATCTAAGGATTATTCCTTTCTTTTCTCAAGACAGAAAATGTTTGTGGAATTCCATGTTGCACGTCTTTCTGTGTGTTGCTATACATTTGAAGTTAAGTCAGTTTTCCCAAGAAGCAGGCTCTAAAAATGTTGTTAAGGAATACTTACAGTTTTGCAGTTGACATTTAATAGCTGATTAGAAAATACAATTTTACTGTCTACCATTAAGCATTTATTATTTTGGTGGTTTCTCTTACTGCTCAGTGTCTAATAAAATACTAATGGCTTCATTCCATTTCCTGCTGCTGGAGATGATGGATTAGAGTACAGCACTAAGCAGAACGCAAGGGTTAGAGAGGGTCTGCAATGAAGAAGGACCTATTACTTTTAGCAAAAATACCTTTATGACTGCAGACAAATTTTCTGAGCTTCAAGGATAAACATTTTCCTGCATACCTCAGCAAAAAGAGACAGTAGCAAGATAGACACGCTGTGCAAAGCAGCAGGAGATTTCTCCTTTGTTGTTGTTTTTTCCCCTAAAACTGGTGTTGTATTTACATTGTGCCATTGTTGAAAGATGGAAGAGATGTTAAGCTTTATTTTTATGTTAATATTTTAATTTTATTTTTACATGTTTTTGGCTCATGGGCTTCTTGTTTGATTGTCACTTCAGTACATACAGTATCATGAATAGAATTCTGTTACTTTAAGTAGCATTTTTCTCCTAGGAGACTGCTATCTTAATCAGGCCTGAGAGTTAATTTAGGTACAAGAATTTACCTTCTGAATTTTTTTCAATTATTAGAAAGCAAATCACATCAAATCATATACGGCTTGAGATTTCATCTCCTTCAGTTATCTCTTTTAAGGGCTTTGGTGGATTCAGACAATTCGTAGTCAGTGCTGAAACTGAATCAGTGCTCTTTTACGGCGATACAGGAAATAAAATTTTTAGATTTGTCCTATGATGGGAATACGAAAGCAGATAAAATCAAAAGAAATATAAGTGCATTTAGTAAAAAATCAGTGTATGGAGTATTGAAGTTGGGGCCATATTAGATCATTTTTCTTTTGACTGATCTGCAGAAAGACATTTTAAAAATAAGGCTTATGTTAGTCACGAGAGCATATTCATAGCGTCATTGAGGTACTATGGAAGGGAAACTAGAAGCTAGATCAAAGTTAAGCAGCTTTTGTGCTAGGAATGTGCTGTAATGACCAATATTGGCTCATTGAGCCTTTTGTCTTTGGCCTGTAGTCTTTTGTCTTATGTTTGCATTGTGATTTTGGATGAGAACCATTTTATTTCATTAGGGTTTGTTTGTACAGTGCCTGGCCCAACTGGCTAACCCGATTCACTTCCCCAGCATTATACTGTAACACAATGAAAATAATGTATTTTATTTAAGTCCAAAGTGTTTGAAGTTCTGGATTTATAGAAACAAATGCTTTAAGAGTTTTGTTTTAGATACTGAATGCCTGACTAAGTACTAGAGGTTCCTACTCTTTTCTGGAAGTTTTGCATAATTTCTGTCTTTGCTTAGGAAAAAACATCTTAGACAGAAAAGGGCTTTCTCTACGACCTTTGCATAAAATAAGATGAGCCCAATGAAATAATAAGGCAACTTGGAAATCTCAAAGTCTGGATGCATTGAGATAGACTATAGGAGTGTTTCATTGCATTTGTTCTTAGATTTCAGAATAGTCTATTTCTAAAGTATTCTTAATAGCCCTATTAGTGACCTGTAAACTGATTTATGCAGGTGTGCAACAAAGTTATTTAAAATTCAGAAATGCTCATTTATTCTTGGAGTCCCACTGAAAGCACTTTTAAAGGGACCCCAATGCTGATTTTTATGTACTGAAATTGAGGTCCACACAACGGGCTGGACACGTAGATCCTCAGTGCTTAACACTTGATTTCTATGTTTGCGTGCTTAAAAACGTAATGCATAAATCACAACTAGCTGCCTGCATGGTAGCCATAGTGCATGGGGAAGGTGAGGACCCGGTGACTGGGATGCACAGCAAACAGCCATTTGAGCAGGGCTAACCTAAGGTAGCTGTAGGGTATCAAAGGCACCAACTGGTGGATAAAACGCAGGGCTTTTGTGCACCCAAACCCCTGATTGTCCTGGACTGGCAGTTGAAGTCTCCATGGAATAACCTTGGGCATTTCAAGTGGCAGCAGATGTCTGCTCAACCAGAGTGAGCCATTTGGTGACGTTGATAAAAAAGGCAGGGTGTTCAGGCCTTAATGATGTACGTGACCAAGAGCTTCCACTTCAATCCGTTAGTTATTCTACTGCAACAGTCAGCTCTTCCCTTTTGGAAACTGGATAGTCTAGGGTTGTTTGCCTTTTTATGTACTACTTAGTAGTAAAGGCATTTTCCCAGGAACTAGAAAGACATATTTAAATACAGGAGGGCATGCAGAGATTTACTTTCCTGCACATGCATGGTAGAATAATTATAAAAAGAAAATGCCAATGAAGCTCAGCAATACAAATGGTATTTCACTGTAAGTACGTACTCCCAAATTGTAGTTTCTATTCCCAAAATTACTCATGTATTTTATCAATTATTTTTTTTTTCCCAAGCAAAATATGTAAACATTGCTGGGGGTAATGTTCTGGACTTCCATCTTTCAGTTTTATTCCATCATTGAGTTCAGCATCCCTGGCACTTCTCCCCATCATCTGAGAAATTCTAATGCTTGGCTGTGCACCAGCTCTGCTTCAAGAGACAGCTTTAACACCAACAGAGTATGAAGGCTCTTATGTTTCATTTCTTAACCTACCTTCATGTAGAAAGGGGAGACTGATTTCAATAACAACTGTTCTTATAGCATATTTTCTTATTTCATTTCCATAGGACATAAAAAAACCCTCCAACTAAAAGCTTCACTGTAAACTTAGAAAACTTGACATGTAAGTTTGTAACAGACAGTTGAATCCTACTGATTAGATTGGAAAAAATTCTCTTTTCATTGACTCTCAAGCCTGAGAGAAGGAAGATGTATTGGCCCAGAGTATTACGCATTCTCTGAAGTACACAAACTTCTTTTCATATAAAAAGTGGTCAGAATCCCAAAAGTAGTAGATGGAGACTGGAGAAGAAGTTAATTCACATTCACTGACTATAGCCAGTCATCTCCAAGGAACTGAATCAGGAAACCAAACTCAGCTCTAATTTCAAGCCTGGTCCTTGCTGTTGCAGAAGTAGATATGATCAAACGATGGAATGAGAGAGGGAACTTCAAGATGGTGCAAGAGTTTTGTAGCTGAAGAAATGAAGAGAAGCCAAACGCAAGCAAGTATACAAAAAAAGAAAGACAAAAACTTTAAAAATCTATTATTTATTTTTAAACTTAGTAGATTTTGGTGTGTGGCAAATTGACATACATAGTAAATAATTGCATAGTGTGGAAGTTATCTTACACTAACATAATTTTTAGCTGAAATATCATGGTTTGTTCTTAGGTACGGATTGCTTGTGAATTTCTTCTTTCCTTAAGCAAACAAACCAACAAACTCTGTTTCACTCATGATTACAGAGAAAGGCTGAAAATATGCAGTCATAAAGGCCGAAAGACTGGAGGTCAGGCCAGTTAATCTGTGAAAGATGTTATCTTTCCCTACAAACTTTGTCTGTTTTGTAATCGTAAATCATCACAGCTACAGCAATATTACTCTTCAACGCAACATTTTCTTTTCAACTGCTGCGTAATTTTGGCTAGGGAAGCAGGCTGATTAGTATTGAAGAGGTGAACAGTGTTGCTTTGGAAATGCGACCAGCTTGCAAGGCTGATGAGCAGGTGGGTTCCTGTGGTGTCCCCCTGACCAGCTGACTTTGGAAACGGTTGCAGTGATTGTTCTCACCAGAAGTGAAAGAGAAGAAAAGAAAGATGTTTCTACTCAGAAGTTTTGCAGTAATACATTATATCTTCCAAGACATGTCCCTAGGGTCTAAAAATCAGCCTTTCAGAAGGCCCAGCCTAGCACACAGAGACCTTGGCAAGTGGTAGGTGTGTTGCTTCTGTCAAATATCGACTGCATGCAGCGTTTATATGGTGAGTTTAACAAGCAGAAATGCTTCTCAATTTGTTTCAGAACAGCTGAATCCCTGCTGTATAAACTCCAAAAAAAATAGTTGGTTGAAAAGTTATTCAAGTTTTTTAGCTTCCGACAAAGATCTAAAGATCTTTTTAATTAAACCCAGGACTACTTACCAGAAAACTATATTTTCTCTTCATATTTTTTTTTTTTAGACTTCCAGTCCTTCTCTCTAGTGGCCAGTTTAACAAACACATTTCTGTCAAATAAAGCCTGTATTCAATTAGAAGACTCTTGCAGTAAAAATTTCTAAGTGTTAGGAGAGAAAACTGTCTAGAAATTATGGGTAAAATGGTTTATTATAAAATTTTTATTTTCTCTTTCCTTCGCATATTTGTTCAATTTTGGTAGGTTTAGTGTTTTCATTATCTACATTTTACAGGATGAAATAAGAAACAAAAAAGATACTAATTTTGTAACTGAATAAAGCAGTGTCTGAAACCTAAAAACCCCCCTCAACTTAGCTACAAAAAGGTTTACACCCTTTGTACATTTGCAGTTGACATGTGATGACAATAGGTGTCAGATTACCCCAGAATTCATGAACCGAATACATTTCCAAGTATTCCTGTTGTGTTAACTCCAGGGTGATGTCCAGGACACTGAACACTCCTGAAGCAGGCTTCAGTGAAACATTATGTATCTAGTGAACTCAGTAGGTTCACATGCGACAGGATCAAATGCCATACAGCTGTTTGTATTGATTCAGTTAATTCTCCTCCACTGATGGTGGACCAAAATAGCCAATTATGGAATAGCATTTGAGAAAGCCTGTTATCTGCCATTGCTGCATAGTTTTAAAAATCTGTGAAATATGTGCTTTGAAATGCTTGAAGATGACAGCACTGTCATACTTGCCTCTCCTCTTCAATATCATACTGGTAATGTACATGAGCAAGTGTCAGGCTTCTGAAAGACAAGCAGGATCCAACAAGGACTCATTCTTTTCCTGGCTCTTAATTTCTTACAAAGACTGGTGTTATCCTTTCCCGAATCTGACCATTTTAAATATGTCTGTCACAGTTTACCTTAGGGAATGGAATTTATCAGCAAACATGCAATCTAGTGGGGATCAAATACCTAAGGCTGTCCTTTACTTGTTTTATTAATTTTCTACTCTGCCAGAGAAGTTCTTTCTGAAGTTAAGCTCGTTAAATAAGGGCATTAAAACGACTGAGAGCGCCTGTTATTAGAAGGACAAGCTAGTAAGAGTAGGAAGGCTTAGTATGATTTGGAATAGGTTGTTGAATATAGGTCTCCCACAGTCCAGGTTGGGATTTTAACTGCTGTGTTTAGAGGCAGGCATTTGTTGCTGTTCAGCTCTTTGTGGAAAGCATGCAGCTTTGAATACATAGCCAGATAACTGTCACCACCTATGGCTAAGGGCACGTGCCTACATTATGAAGCCCAGATCCACCTGCTTTTTCTCGCTTAGAGCAGTAGAATAATCTTGAGCCTCCAACATCATATAAAAGTGCCATGGCCTCTGTGGATGTTTCTTTCTAATCAGAAATTCAGTTTGAGTACTCTCCTAGTAACACTTATATCTAGAAAACATATTTTTTTCACTGGCATTTCTGATGGAGTAAAAATGTTTCATAATAAAACTTCTAACAAGCTGTAATCCTTGTAATTGATGAGTTGTACATGAATAATTTTGTTCTGGGTTTTAATATTATTTAGTCATTTTAATAAGTGTCTATTTTAATTTTCTATTTTAATAGATTGATTTTTCTAGTAATTTTAATATCTGCTATTGGGTCAGCTGTGATTCTGCCTCATCCATTGCTACTTCTTAAAAATGTTCAAAGAGCAGGCAGAATGCATTCTGCGATGGACCACTCTATCTTGCCATTTTCAAAGTCAGTAGTGACTTTACTTCTTTACTCTGATCAAAAGTAAAGTATGTTAATGGTTCTGGTAGTACCACTTCATCATTCACATACAGCAACTTTTCTTTTACAGCTGAAAATGATTTACCAAACTGTCTGGTTTCTTATGCTTCTGCCCAAGATATACGACAACAAATATAGTTTCTTCTTGGGATTTGTCAACAAACAGTATTTTTCAACATACACAAGACCTGTCCCAAGCTAACTGCTTTACTGGGGTTTGCCTTTATTCTAAACTTAGAAAACGAAATAACTCTATGGTCCTTTCAAAGTCTGGCTGTGATACAGAGAGGTGTTCCGTGCTGCTGGGTAAGGAATTAGCAGAGCTCACCTCATCTGGCAGCACAGACCAAGAGAGGACCGGCACAGCTCTCCGAAGTTCATTAATCTAGGGTATTAAAAGTGCTGATTTGGTGATTATTTTCAAAAATCAATGTAAAAAAAACCCACTAAGAAATTACTTGCAGCCTACTCAGGCAGTAACTTCCATACATTCCATACAGAGCCAGAAAGTTTTATGAGAAACTGAAGTTAGAAAAAAGAACGGCCTTATTGGATGCTTGTGTAAAGTGTCTGAGTAGGAGTTAGATATCTAATATGAAAGCTATACACTGTGAAAAGTGTAAGAAAATAATTTAGCTGAAATAGACACTGAGAATCTTTGCATAAATTATTTCTGGTTTGTGCAGTTATTTCCCTTGTTGATTCAAACTGTAAAACAGTAGAGGCTGCCTCAACAAACTTTGTAAGAGAATGTGCTTGAGATATCCTGGGTGCCTTAAGCAGTAATTTTAAACAGCTTTAAATTGAGTTCGACTTTTACAAGAAATACACTTGTCAGAACAGTTAGAGCTTTTAACTCTGGTCCATTTCTCTCAGTAACTGCCTGACCATTGAACAATCACTCCACATTTTTACCAGAAATTTTTTCTTCCTTTAGGAAGTTACCAAAAATATCCTGTATGGCCTTTTTAAGAATGTAAACTTCTGTTATACTGACCATACATTGACAACCAAGGCCACAAAATATTTTCTTTCTCATATTTTCTCAAAGAAATCCTGTTCTTTTTAGGTGCAGATGAAGTATGCTGAAGAATTTAAGAAACACTTCTGAAATTCCATGAGTTGTGACACTTTGGTAGCTCTAAAGTATCTGAACCAAAGTAATGTGTCAGTATCTTCCTAGAAACTTTTTTCTGTTAGCACTGATGTGTTTTAGTGCTACTTTAGCTTTAGAATAGCGACATTGTCTCATCACTTCTATTGTCTTTTACAAACTGTTGTTTTTCAAATTAGAAGTCTGTTTTCCAAAATCTGTTTGAGGCATGATAAAAATATGATTTTGATGGCTTGATAAGACAGTAGGAAGCAGTAGAGTCGAATGTTTGTGAGTCTAATATTATGAGTTAGAAAGTTAGTATGTCAGTACTTAGGATGTGCATGCAGAATTTCCACAGCCACCCAATTTTCAGGGAGCCTTTTTTCTTTTGGGAACTATCCGTACTTTCGGAAAATCCATACTCCAGAATTTAATCTAGGGCACCTCTTCAGAAGCAAAAAGCAGGGCTGGAAATGGGGATTTCAGTCTTGGCTGCACTAGCTTTATTGTTTTGGGTACCACAGATGTTATTTCTGTTAGAAGTGTGTTAGGCACAATTTTTGACATTGAAACAGCTTATTTATATACACCCATATTTTGATCCAGTTTTGAAGATAGACTTGGAACCCAGGCGTGTTATATCCTCTAACAGCTGCTGACCCCCCTGAGGGATGTGTTCTTCCATCACTTTGTCTCTGGAGGAGAGCAATCTCTGCTTCTCACTGGGATGGGGGTGCTGCTCGGGGTGTTGTGAGCTCCCGGGCAGCCTGTGAAGGAGCAGAGTGCCGAGTGCTGATCACTCGACTACTTGGCCTCCTCTCATGGAGAGCAGTTCAGGGACAGGTCCTCCTGCATAGGTGATGTTTAGTACTGTGTCCTGAGAATGGAGAGCTTGGACACAGGGATTAAAGATTTTTGAATATCAGCTTGACTCTGTCATAATGGAGACATTAATGTTTCTTTGAGCTGTGTCAGTAGTGCTGTAGCTAAATGCTTTGTTACCTCCACAGTGAAACGGGTGAGAAGTAGGTCCCTCTTAGACAAAAGTCTACTTCTTCTTAAAAGACCAACAATAGGTTGCTACTTACACTCTTCTACTTTTATAGGCACTTGTCACTATAAATATCTGGCCTTGCAAGCAGGTTGCTCACTAGAATTGTGAAAAACTTGAAGGATACAAACTTATTGGGCACAAAAATTGTACCAATTATAGAATTAAACGAACCTGATTTAACTACTAAGAGCAATCTAAAAGGATGAAGGAAGGGGTAAAAAGGGGTTTTGGACAAGGACATTGTCTCTAGACCATACGTTTTTTTCAGCAGTCACTCTTTGCACTGTCCTTGTGATCAGTCGCTTACGAGTTCATTCATGCAGTCCTATTTTCAAAGGTTTAAATTTTTTTTCTTTCAGTCTTTTGTTCACCCCCTGTTTCTTGCTCAGTCATAAGACCAATCTCTCTCAACTCAGGCTACAGTTGCAATCCTGGGATGCTGCTGTCTAGGTGTGGAACTCCTGGCTGGAATACACTGCAGTAATCCCCTCTTATTCAGCTCACATATCCTGCTTGCAGAATAAAATGTTTCTCCATATTAATTAGGAAATGATAAGTGACTGAATAAAGAGTCTTGCCTTATGCAAACAGACAAAACCTTAAAATGATAAGCGAATGTTACCTCAAGACTCAAAAACAGAAGGCACATGAAAAACAAAAAATATTTACAGATCTTATAAAGAAAAAGCAGTCTGTGATTTTCTTAGGACGCTAATTCATATGTTGTGACTAAGTGAAGTTGGCAAGACAAATGACTGCTCAGAATATCTGTCCTCTAACCATTTCTATTCTCACTTCCATGTCTGCTACAAAAGAAAACATGAACGTGTTGCATCTCCTTCCAGTTAGCCTCTAATAGATTTGTAATGATAAGTAATCACGGGAATCCTGTTTCTGCACTCAGAAGGGATATTTCAGATTGTTTCTTTCTGTTAGAATTTGAATGGATTTTTTTCCCTTAAAAGCTATTTATTATCTATAATATAATGTTGTGGTTTAGCCTGGCAGCTGGCAACAAGGTCCACGCAGCCACTCACTCACTCCTCCTCCTGCAGTGAGGTGGGGAGGAGAATGGGAAAAAGTAAAACTCGTGGCTTGAGATAAAGACAGTTTAATATGACAACAAAGGATATAATAATAATAATAATAATAATAATAATAAAGAATATGCAAAACAAGCTGCACACAATACATTTTTTCTCACTGTCCAACCACCGATTGCACAGCCAGTCCCCGAGCAGTGATCACGGAACCCATGGATTACCCGAAGTTCCTGAATTTCACTGAACTCACGAATTTTGGCAAACTCCCTGACCTCTTGGAAAAAGACTGAACTCGCAGAAGATTTTGAACTCGCTGAAAAAGAGAGTCAAAATCTCCTGGAAAAGAGTTCCTTTCCCTGACCAACTGAGCCTGACGTCTGTGGTATGGAAAATTTCCACTGGCCAGCCTGGGCTGTCTGCCTGGCTGTGCTCCCTCTCAGCTCCTCCACACTTGCTTGTTAGTGAAACATGGGAAACTGAAAAAAGGTTCTTGATTTCTTAGTAACAACTAAAACCATGAGTGTATTATCGGCATTCTTGTTATACGAAACCCAAAACACGGCAGCTACTGGGAGGAAAAATAAGTGTCTCTGAGCTGAAATCAGAACGTATAGTTGAGTACAAACAAAACTTCTCTTCCCAGCTCTTTAAACACAGAATGTACTTGTTCTGTCTCATGACAATCATGCCTGATTTCAATGCTAGAGCAGCTCTACAGCTAGGAATGAGCCTAGACTACTGCCGTCAAGATAAATAATGACTATGTAGTTCATAGGCTTATTTTCACATTAATAGATGATACAACTCAATAAATGTAAATTGGTAGGGGGACCCTGCACTGATAACCCAATCTTAAAAAAATCTGTTTTACAGATAGGCTTACTTCAGACTAGCTTCTCTTCCTGAGAACTGAATGCTCCTTAGAGGTTGGAGAGCATTTGGTTTGCTCCTAGAGTGCAATCTCTGGTTTCATTTCATATGAGAAGAATCAATGTTCTTATAATTTGTCTGCTCTGCAGTGTGAATGAAAGCATGGTAAGCAGCAACAGCTAGGAGATTCGCTTGGGGGATAGGGGATGACTGACATGAGCTGAAGTGCTTATCCAGATAGTCTCATGGTAGGTTATAGGTATGGCTCAAAAGCATTGTGATTATGAGCTGATTTTGGAAGCTACTGGAGAAGTTGCATTTTATGGGGAAACCAAACATTCCAGTTCCTGTATGTTTTGACTTTCTTAATTTTCCAAAAAAAACCTGAACTCTCCCAACTTCCAAATCATCTGTTTGTGTGTGTGTGTGAAAGCAGGGGCATTTTTTCTCCAAAAATGTAATGGCTTTTCTTCAGAATCCCAGAAACATTCTAGTATTTAGAATAATTAATTAGAAGCATTTTTACAGTCATTTATATGTTGTTAAAGTTAAGTTGTTTGCACGAAGATCCGCAGCTTGATAAGAAACAGCTGCCACGAGTTTTTTACTTTTGTATGGATGTGGGTGTAATTTAGGAAGATGCACTTTTTACTCCCAGTTGTACCATTGGGCATGGCCTTTTTCAGGTTCACTTTCGAGCATAATCCCATCCTCGTTAAAAATGTTTGTGAAGTTACCTAGGCAGACTTCAAACAGTTTTTAAACCAGATGCTTTTAATTCTACTTGCTGCAGCTTTCAGGTGTTTTTCAACCTTGTTCTAGTATCATAAATGAAAAAAGAGAAAAGATTTAAGGTCCCTTTAGTGATAGAATTGCTGCTTCTTTCTTTCTCATTTCTCTCTCCATGTGCACCCCTGAGTAGAAAGACCCTAGTAACTTCTGGGAAGAGAAGTACCTGTGGCTAATATTTTGCCTGATGGATAAAAGTGAAATCAGACCAATAACTTGGCAGCAGCTCCATAAAAAAAGAATGGAAGGTATCAGTAAATAGGTATTTTTTGCTCAGAAAGGGCACTACTAATTTCTTTGGGGAAAGCCATCAAAGGGCTCACAATTTCTGCTGAGATCTGACTAAGGCTGGAGACAATGCAAGTAAATGGGCAATTTACAGACAGACAGTAAAGCAACCCTAAATGCACGCATTGCCCAGATGGTTTGGTGCTATGGCCCTTGTTCTGACTGCTGGCTTAGTCTTCTGTGCTGCCTGCTCTTCCCCCACTCTGGATCACCTGCAACACACTGTCCTTACGTCTTCTTCATTGAGTCAGAATGAGTATGTAACTTCTGGACTTAATATGGAAGCAGAGAAGTTCAAAGCAGACTCTACCTCACTTCCCCCTCTGCCTTCCATCCATTACTGGTAGTAATCCTTTTGTCCCCAGCAGAATTCTTCAGGATCACTGGTGGGCTGGCGGTGTGCCGGCAATGGGTGGGGCTACCCATTCCCAGAGGAGCTAGTGAGAAAGAGTAAGTCCCAGAGCTACCTTGCATTTTCAGCCTGTTCCCTGAGATGGAGTCCCCTGAGAACAGGGATGTTCTTTCTTCTTCCGTGAAATGGGGACAACTGGGGAAAAGAGCTTGGTTTGAAAAGAGGCAGAGACCACTACTACTACTCTACTCAGCCTTATGCAAAGCCATGATGGTTACTGCAGCTCTAGGTGAGATCACAGTACTTTTATTTGGTATACAGATTGTGAAACACACACATCTTGTCACCCTTACGTCTCCAGAAGTGGATTTGATTAAAAGTTTTGCTTTGTTTCTGAGAGAAGAAGCTCTTTGATGTGTAAAGACAGAATGCAAGACTGTCTGTCACATACCTCTAAAAGTATATGTGATAACAGTGAAATAATTGTTTTCTATTTATTCTACCATTTCTTATACTTATGCTGAACTAAATGAATTACTGTCAACTTCAAGCATTCAAAAATCATGACTCAGCTCTTTAAAAAGACAATGAACTTCAAAGGGTATATTTTCTTTGCCTTCTGGTTTTGAGCCGTCAGAGATAACATTTTTAAGCTTTTCTCCAAAAGTAAAAGAATAAGAATGTTTTATTTCTTGCTGTGATTTTTAAATGAATTAACTTAACCCTCTCCACCACCAGATAATGTGAGACTTGATAAAATCTTGGGAGTGTGCAGCACTTCAAGAGACTGTAGTTTTCAGTACCCCAGCCTTGTGTCCAGTATAATATCCTATGCTGAGTAAAAGCGGAGGAGTGTTTCAAAACACAGCTTCTATTTTACCATCTTCCAGTTAATTCAATCTGCCCACCCTCTTGCTGCCTGGCAGCGGGGAAAGTATGTTGGTGCATTATTCAGAGTGGAAACTGTAAATCCAGTTTTCAGGCACCTGCGGGGACTGTTCTGTGCTCTGATCCAAACCAAAGGATTAGTTGGCAGTTAGGCTCAAGCTGCCATGTCACATCTCCCAGGGCTTTGTCAGGAGTCTAGTCCTGGCTACTTCTTTGTCCTAACATCCTGAGTTCTGGGAGGCAAGAGAGTGCTGAGGATCTTTCTCTGCATTCACAGGGACAAAACAAGAACAAAGACCTCAGCTTGAGAAACATAACTGAGTACATGTCAAAGACACAAAATATATAATGCAATGGAGAGAAAAATTTTTTTAAATTTTGTCTCTTTAAGTTATTAGCTATTACAAGTTTTGAGAATCCTAAACTTTTGGTATGTTCCATCGACTTGTGCGTTGAAGGGAAGAGGACGTTATTTATCCTTAACAGCTTTACTTGAATTCCAGTGGGTAGGGTACTGTGTTTGTCTCCAGTATTCAAGCTGTTATAAATCTCTGGAATGTTACTTAAATTGCTTATAGTTGTTCTTTTTGTCTGATAGGTTGAAGCCCTATCTCAGTTTTAATTTTGCATATGACACAAAGTGAATCCAGCATTTCTCAATAATTTTTGAAAAAGGTCGCATGAAATTGCTTCGCACCCAGTGAAAAGCGAAGTGTTGCACTGTTAGATAAATGGAGTTTCTGTCGCCAAATCCAGTAAGCGTTTCTTTAGTCAGTTTCATAAACAACATTTATTCCTATTTAAAATTTTACAATTCATTTTTCAAGGATGTGTGACTACAGTTTGTTTGCCTTCAGGCCACAGAAGGGCACACTCCAAATTTTGCCTTCTGGACCATGTTTTTTTCAGTGTCTCTTCTTGGTTGAAATGAACAGTGACTGACATTATTTTGGATTTCTATTTGGATTTCTCATTTGAGATACTGCAGACTTGTAGGTCTGGATTTATACCCTGATACCAGCAATTACTTGTTATTTTGAGGTTTAGTTGTACTGGGACATCCCAAGGTCAGTGAAAAGCCCTGCTTTGGTCTTACACCTGTAGCATTCTTTGGCAAAAGAATGATGTCTATCAACCTTCTGCAGGACGCCCACACACCTGTGGAGATTTCGCTGTTTAAGTTGGTGTGTATTACTTCTGGAGTTTGCCAGTTCTCAGCCTTTTGCTGAATAAATATTCATGCACTTACCAAAAAACCCTGATCCTGCCAGTGGTTTGTTTCCTTCCTGGTGTGGATGAGACCTATCCTTGGCCCAGGATAGAGCTATCTTTCAAGCTGGTAACATAAAACTTGCTAGTGGTCTCGTTTAACTGTAGAATAGTGAAAGAATTCTTTGTAATATCATCATGCAACTCCTGTTGCATTTATAAAAATCAAATGTAATATATTACTTTTTAAGAGTGGACAACAATGTAACAGGAAACTGCTATGTAATTTTGTGCATAAAATACAGGAATCATCATACTCAAGCTAACTGTAGCCTTCAATTCCCGGTGAACTGTCTGTTTCCCAAGCTCTGTCAGAGTGTTTTGGTAAAAGGAGATGGATTGCAGTTTCACAGTGGAGTCAATGGGGAAGTTACAGGGAGGGAGGAAATAATGAAAGGGGAAACTGATTTCTGAAGCTGATCTGTTACATTTCAGGGCTTAGCATAATTTTTTTTGCTTTAGCAAATTATGTGATAAGACCTAATACTATTTCTCATGACTTTTCAGAAATAGAAAGAGGTAAAGATTAATTTCTAGTTAATATATTATTGTAATATTTGTATCATTTTTTCAGGTACTCATAGCTCGCTCTCCGAATAACACTGTCTAACATATGTGTTGATCTTTGGCGGGTAAATATCTTATAAAGGTTTGTTGATTATTTTTTTTTAACTGGATGTATGTTCTCCTGACAAAAAGCTAAAACCCACCATTTTATTTCATTTTTGGGGACCAACACTTCAAAGAAAAAGGAGAATAAAATCACTTCAGTAGTTTTAGAATATTTAGAACATTTCTGAGCATGGACCTGGTAAAAAAGACTAAAATAAATCTTCAGAAAGCAATCTCTTGCTATAGTATATAGCGACTAGTTGTATTTCTCATTGTCATCGAAGTCAGCTACTTTGTTGTAGCATATCTAAGAGCTTGCAGAAAGTGCGTGCATCCCTTAAGGATATAAATATTTCAATCTAGTGTAAGCATCATGGGTTGTGAAAAACTGCACTGCAGAATGAATTGGGCCTTAAATGCATAAATATCTCTGCTTGAGGTGTTGACTGTCAGGTATGTTTCACCAAAGTTTGAATGTTACAAACGTTCAGTTTGTTGACAGATCGGCTCATTTATGGCCAATACTACCTGTTTTAAAGAGCATCCTACCACAAAAATGTGATCAAGGAAGTATAAGCTTTTCAAATTGAATCACTTTTAAGTCTACTTATGTTGATGTGAGGCTCATGTGACCGTCACTTTGGTTACACTTGTGTACTTTCAGCAGTCAAGACTCAATGAAGTACGCAGTCAGTCCATGGCACGGAATGGACCATGATGTTGTACTGTTACTGGAAAGAGCATTAGCTAGTAATGCTCCTTTGCCTATAAGGCTCTTTATGATCTACACTCAAACAGCAGTGGCACATAGACTGAGACAGCAGAGAGGTTGTTATGTTGAGCCACAGCTGGGAAATAATCTCTTGCCTTTCAGCACAGGATTCATGATTCACAGATTGCATACATCTACCAGAAAAACTCAAGAGATATAGACGGACTCCTCTAGAACCATTGCTGCTGGATACAATGTTTTGCATTCATACTCCAGGTCACTTGTCTATGAGGCAACAAAGACTGAGCTTCAATAATATGAAGTATTCAGAAGATGCCTGTTGTTGTGAATGGGTAAAGCTGTGTTATAAACAGCTTTACTAACAAAACAGGAGTACACAGAAAGAAATGCCTGGTTTATAAAGCTGAGACAGGATGCATAATTTCTACACTCCTACATTCAGTTTAAAAATAACACTTCAAGATGCAAACAAAGAACCATAGGAGTAATCTTTACAAAAGCAGTTACACTCTGTTATACACTATACCTAATGTGTATGTGTGTGTAAGTATATATATATAAGCAGAAAGAGTAAGAGAATATATATTCATATATATATATTCATATATTAAACTTCACTCTAGATGTGTCCAAGAAGTTTAATTTTCCAAGACATGTAAGGAGTGTTAAATCTTTTTTTCCAAGCCCTCTTTGCAGTCCCTTTGTTTTTTAAACTAATTTTGAATAGTACTGCATTGTCTTTAGCTCACATAATGATCCCTTAATCATTAAGAGAATGAACCAAAAAAGTTCTCTTTTTATCAAAATGTTGTAATCTGTATGAACTAACAGCTTGCTTCACTCTGCAGACTTTCAAGTACTAAAGGAATTTATTGCTTGAACTCCAGGAAGGTGGTTTGAACATGCTTGTACTTCACCACACCAGCAGCATACAGCAGTGGTCTGTCGGGCATGGACAGTTGCCAAGAAAAAATCCTGTTTGATGGTCAGAATCACATCAAATGTGACCACTTGACTGGGGAATGGGTTTCATACATGATGTAAGCTTGTTTATTTTTCTGGCTCTTTGGGATACTAGAACATTTCTTCATGGCCAGGAGAAATAAGTTGGGGGAAGAATAGAGTGGAATGTCTCTGTTAGTGTTTTTTTTTAATTTTAAAAATTTTATTCCAAAGTATCTCGATTATTTTAAGCTCCTCCTTTACAGAATATGCTTTTAAAGAAGGAACGTTTATCTTTTTCTGACTGAATGTGCTTTCTAAGGAGTATCTGATATGGGAAACAAGTCATCAGGCAATACTGTAATACTCCTGTGTATTTTAAAGTAACTCAGCTTTGCAGTTTAAATAACTTCTACTTAACCATCCATTTAAAACATGTTGTTGTTTTCACTTCAACTGTACTGAGACTCCCAGCCAAATGCTTTCACTCTATTTTGGGATATACAATCAAAACATCATCTCTGCCCTAAACAGAAACCCATTTGTGGTCCTCATTTATTCTGTTAATGAGGAAACATATTAATTATTTCAAATGAAGTATGCCCAATATAGATCCAAGATGAAAATGAAAACATGCAGAAAATAAGTGTTACTATTAATCATTCGCTGGATCACCTAAAATGCTATATACTAATTCAGTGTAATTTATAGACATTAATATTGTCTGTCAGTCACCAGCCACATCCCCCTGTGAATTTTATGCATGAACTATCTATGACTGAATGCAATCACTGACACCCTGATAGATTCCTGAGATGTAGATAAGAGCAATAATTTTTCTAATCAGACTTGATATTTTAAATATCTGCTTTGTAAAATTGCTGTTGTAGTCCAGCTGCAACATACAATATTCAGATACTGTTTCACTGTGCACAAAAGCTGATAGATAAATGAAGAAAACAAGTGTCTACTTTGAGACAGATAATTTAGGAACTGCTTCATGTATTTGCTCCTCACGCTAACAACATTTTAACCTGAGTGGCTTAAAAGGTATTCCATCCACTTGCAGACTCCTGAACAGCTTTTGGATGATTTTTTTTCCCACTTAAAGTAATTGCAGAAAGATGGCATTATCATAGTTACTTAGCCCATTTTGTACAAGAAAAACATTCTCTGAAAATACCTATAGCTTAGAAACATGAAATTAATAGGAAATTCAAGGTTGTTATGGACCAGAATTCACTGGTGATTCAGGAAATCAACCTGTGTCTTCCAAACAGGCTCTAGGTATCTCTGTTGCTGTGTGAATTCCTTATGTTCTGACTAACTTCTCACATCTGGCACACAGAGTGCTGCAAAATACATACTGTTCGTAGGGTTTAACTTCTTCTGGATTTCCAGAGTGAGTTTTAAAACAGACCTGTGTATTGCAGTGACAGCTGTTTAATTTTTAAGGGACGTTAATTAGCTGAAACCAATTATAAATCTTCTATTAGCAACCAAGAATGTTTAGGTGCACTTGTGACATCTTTTGTGTTGGTAACATTGATAAGGAAAACCAAGGAGAGAGGCAAATTAGGGTTGGGAATTAGGTAACTTAGGGTTATGTGAACCCTCAGAATAAGAAACATACAACCTATATTTAAGAAAAAAAAGTCAAACAAGGAACTAAAGTTCTATTGCTTTGATTTGAGACTTGTGTAAGGGTTTGGACTATATTCTGGTGAAAAGATAAATTGCAGCTCAATAGAAACTAACAAAATAGCATGAGATTCAATGAAAAAATATACTGAGGGATTCCGGAAGGTAACTGGTACCAAACAGAAATAATTTATTTTCCTAAATACGAAAAAGCGTTTTTGATACATTATTCAGGGAAACTGTTGATAAGTGTGGGATAGGTTCATTCAAGAAATAATAAAATTACAAAATTACAGACATGGGCAAAGATGAAGCAACAGGGAGTCATGCAGATGTTATTGTTTTGGACAGAAACACTGAATGAATTTCAAGGACTGGGATCTGATCTGCTTGCAGAAACAGGGAATTAGTGCTACTGTAGGCAATGTGATGAAAACGTGTGAAATTCTCTGGATAACGCTGGTCGGCTGAATTCAAGACAGACAAGCTCAGAACAGGTCCTCACCTGAAGAGCTTTCAAGGTTATCAGAGTGACAGAAAGAGTGTTTCATACAAATGTAAACTGCAAGAGTTTGACTTCCTTAGTTCAACAGAATGAAGGAAGAAGAAGTTCTCCAAGTACTCATTGTGCACCTACAAAGGAGGAGGAAGAGGTATTTAATCTGAAAAAAAAATAGATGATAGTATGGGAGCAAATTGATATGGGCTTGCCATGATTAACAGAACAACTTGTTTCGTTTTGGCCTGGATAAATGCCAGTTGCCCACTAAAACTGCTCTGGCACTGCCCCTCCTCAGCTGGGCAGGGGAGAGGAGATATGATGAAAGGCTCCAGGGTCAAGACAAGGACAGGGAGAGATCACTCACCAATTACTGTCACTGGCAAAACAGACTGAACTGGTGGAGAAAAGGGAGTTTAATTCATCACCAATCAAATCGGAGTAGGATAGTGAAAAATAAATCCAGATCTTAAAACACCTTCCCCCCACCCCTCCCTTCTTCCTGGGCTCAGCTTCACTCCTGTTTCTCTCCCTCCTCCCCCTGAGCAGTGCAGGGGGACGGGGAATGGGGGCTGTGGTCAGTTCATCACACGTTGTCTCTGCCGCTCCTTTCTCCTCAGGGGGAAGAAGCCTCACTCTCTGCCCCTGCTCCAGCATGGGGTCCCTCCCAAAGCAGACAGTTCTCCACAAACGTCTCCAACGTGAGTCCTTCCCACGGGCTGCAGCTCTTGACAAACTGCCCCAGTGTGGGTCCTTCCCACGGGGTGCAGTCCTTCAGGAAAAGGCTGCTTCAGCGTGTGTCCCCCACAGGGTCACAAGCCCTGCCAGCAAACCTGCTTTGGCGTGGGTTCCTCTCTCCATGGATCTGCAGGTCCTGGCAGGACCCTGCTCCCTCACGGGGCTTCCCATGGGGTCATAGCTTCCTTCAGGCATCCCCCTGCTCCAGCATGGGGTCCCTTCCACAGGCACAGGTGGGGATCTTCTCCACCATGGACCTCCATGGACTGCAGCAGAACAACCTGCCTCACCATGGTCTTCATCATGAGCTGCAAGGGAAGGCTTTCTGCTCCAACATTTCAGGCATGTCCTCCCCTCCTCATTCTTCACTGACCTTGGGCTCTGCAGAGTTGTTTCTCTCACATCGTCTCACTCCTCTCTCTCGACTGCCATTTTTCACTCAGAGGTTTTTTTCTTCCCTTTCTTAAATATGTCATCACAGAGGTGCTATCACCATCACTGATTGGTTTGGCCTTGTGCAGCAGCGGGTCCGTCTAAGAGACAGCTGGCACTGGCTTTATCAGACCTGGGGGAAGCTTCTCACAGCTTCTGACAGAAGCCACCCCTATACCCCCCCCCCC